>Ga0325411_1003619_pt1 | contig 17456 bp, 10 predicted proteins | sample PopdelMetagenome_13_FD_206181 | JGI IMG/M metagenome (GOLD analysis project Ga0325411, IMG submission 206181) | Populus deltoides microbial communities from Bellville, Georgia, United States - Xylem-PdIQD-R4 | ecosystem: Host-associated > Plants > Phyllosphere > Stem > Wood/Secondary xylem...
TCTCCATGTGCATACCAACACTGGTAATTCTCCATAAACCCTTTGTGTAGAAGATGCATCATTACAACATCTAGATGCAGATATTTTTTATTTTGACACTTCCTGCATGGACACCTAATACCGCCTCCAGTAAAATTTTTGAGAATAGATGTTATGAAATTAATAAAACCCTGAACCCCGTTGCAATAATCAATCATCCGCAATCCTTGGAGTGAATCTCGATACATCTATGAACAATCATCAATGACTTATATCGAACCTCTATAAAATTATGATGACATCATGTATTAATTAACTAAGTTAGGTAAATAAACTTGCAAAAATATTACTTTACCACTCCAACAAACCAATCACAACTTCTCATAAATATTAAATAGTCATTATCATTTATCAATGTCCATACAAATTAATATATATAAATTTACAGAAATTACCACTCCGCAATACCATTGATAAAACTTTAAATGGACCCATTAAGCAAGCTATTAATTATTTCAAAACAGCACATGTAATTCGGAAGTTCCATAAAGTTTTAACAATTTACAAACAAATACAATCTTACAAAATCTAAAACAAATTAACCATAACAGGTATAGAATTATACATTCATATCATATACAATAAGTTTGTTTAAAAAATAACAATAAAACATGTATATCTACTAACAAAATACATATACTAAAAAAACAATAAAATTGACATTTAATTAAATTTAAAAATTTAAAAAGATAGAATTACTTACAAAAATTGATAAAATCTGTTGGTAAATCAGAACACAGATGTTGTGACCACAAAACTTCAAGAAATATAACTTGTTGTGCTGAGATGATGGAGATTTTTGTTTGGGGGAGAGGGAGGGCTGGTTGTTTACAGATGGGGAGAGTTGGGATTAGAAAGAAGAAGGAGAAATAGGGGAGGAGAGGGTCGGCAGAGAGGAACATATAATAACTTTTTTCGACGGTTTCAACGACGGCTTTCCGTCGGTGATTCTGACTAAAAAATCGACACGTCACTGTACGGATCTGTCATTTCGAATCCTTCAGTGATTCTGTCGGCATTTTAAATGGTGAACTAGTCATGTTACTGTACGGGCTGTCGTTTTGAATCCATCGGTAATTCTATCGGTAAAAAGAGCCCCGCTAAAACCTCCACGTCAACGACCCGTTTTTTTTTTAATTCTGAAACTTTTCCGTCCATAATTCAGTCGGTAACTTTTCCGTCGATAGTTACCGACTGAATTACGGACGAAAAAGTTTCCATCGGTAATTTCGACCTCAAATTACCGACATAAATATTCCGTCGGTAAATCCGTTGCTATTTAACGAATTTCTGGTAGTGATATTGATACTCATATAACTCTATAATAAAAATTTGGAATTACAAGAATAAATAAACTTTCCGTCGGTAGTTACCGACTGAATTACGAACGGAAAAGTTTTCGTCGATAATTTCGACCTCAAATTACCGACAGAAATATTCCGTCGGTAAATCCGTTGCTATTTAGCGAATTTCTGATAGTGATATTGATACTCATATAACTCTATAATAAAAATTTGGAATTACAAGAATAAATAAACTTTCCTACAAGAATAAATCCAAAACTAAATTCAAAATTAGAATCAATTAACTTAGAGCTACCAAATTCAAAATAGTTAACTTAAAACTTCAATTTTAAATTACAAATTCCTCTTAGCTGAAATAGATACAACATAATCTATATCAAACACAAAGGGTAGACAGGCTACTCATTTTGCCCTTAGCATTGCAAAAATTAATGCAATAAGACTCTCCTAGCCTAGCCTAAAAATGTTTGCATATATCAAACAGTTGGCAGACATCCCAAGACCATTCCACGAAGAAAAGAAGAAACCCAAAAGTAAAGTTATTTCGGCAAAAAGCTAAAGAGTACCATCGGGCAAGAAGAATTCCAGAAAGGGGAGACCGCAAGGATGTCATTAGCAACATTAGTAATTGAAGTTGGAGAGAGAAGGGATAATTGTATTCTTTGATGATAGGTGAAGAGTTATACTTTGATGAGTGGAGATTGGGTTTTGATGGATAATTATATTCTTTGATGATATCAACAATGTGTTCATCAGTGATGATGCTCCGGCTCCAATTCTTAAGTTTTTTGGCTGCCATTTTTTCTTTGCCAGAGAAAGTTTGCTATAATAAGCATCACCACTCGTCTCACTTTCTCTCTACTACACTAACCCCAACCTAAATGATGACTATATTTGCGTATTCTTGTGTAGTGGTCATTAATTTAGGCAAGCCCAATGGACCTCGTTTAGGGTTTGATATAAATTTTTACTATCGATTCAATCGTTACTGTACTTCCTTTCTTTGAATCTGCTATCAAATGTATTTTTTTTTATTTTATTTTCAGTCCAAGCTAGGACAAAGCTTTGAAGCTCGGTCTAATTAACCTGATCTGAAACCGGATTGAATTTTTAAAAAAATAAAAAAAGTTATAACTTGAAGTGACTCGGTTGACCCGGTAAAATTTAATTGTAACCCGTTAATTTTTTTTATTTTTTTATCAAATAATGTTATTTTAATTTATTTAAAAATATAAAATTGACCCAGATCATTCAGATAAAACTCGTGACCCATGCTTTAGGCCGCGTGGACCACAATGACCACCAGGCCAGGTCTCACGGCTAGGTAAAAGTAACAAAGATTTGGAGGGTTGTGCTGGCGAGATATATATATATATATATATATATATATATATATATATATAAAATTTTTGGGTTGAGTTCCGTTAGCTATTACTATTAACTTGCATCATCAGAATTACAAAAGTGTCTGATTATAAATATCAAGAAAACAGAGACTTTGGGATCATACAAGTTTGGGCCAATGAAAGGAACAAAAAAATCAAATAGAATGCTATTTATTGCCAAACGACAAGACAGCAGTCTCTCTTTTTCTTTTTTTCTTTTTTCTATTTAAAACTCTGCGAGCACTTTAAATCATTTTTTCTTGGTACGAGGAAGAAGAAGAAGAATAAAGACATTTTTGCCAAGTAGAACCATGCAAGTTTAGAATATTCAATCCCAATTCTGGCGGACGTTAAAGATAACAGATTATTAATATCCCCAACCCACACGCACAACCTCAACAACAAATGTTTCTTCTATTCCTCTACGGGAAGCTTGTAGATACAGATGAAAACTGCATCTTGTAATCGAGAATCAAGAAAATATATATATACATCAGCACATTAATTTGTTAAATCACTGGCGAACTCGAATCATTTTTCATGGATTAGCATTTACACAATCCCAAAATATGTTGAATGATGTTCCAGTAGGCAACGAGTGTTTGTTCCCGGACTAAACCACTACTAAAAACAAAAAAACAAAGACAAAAAATGAATAAGGATGAGTCAGTTTTTCGCAAGTCTCAAAGCCCAAACCATATTCACAAGGAACTTGCCACAGCTGGTGTGTTTGCAGAAGCAGAAGCAGAAGCAGAATCATCAGAAGCCGCCAGTCATTTGCAGCATCTCCCTCTTGTATCACAGTTAATAATCGAAAAACAGCTTTGAGAAATGAATTGAAGACAAATCCGCAAGTCACAATTGATTGAAAAGACATGGTCATGTAATTACGACCTGACCATTTTAAATTACATTTGTATTAAAAACTACAAAATGCAAACCCACCCAACCCCACCAAATATAAGAAGAAAATCAAAAGGGGTAAATGCAGAAAAAGAAAATACACAAATGCAACTGATTACTAATTAACACAATCGTGCCTGCAAGAGTATACAAAATAATTGATTATATAATTGAGGCGGCTTTTATGGGTCACCATGAAGAGCGGACGAGATCCAATCTGAGGCTGCTATGTGAGTGTCCTCTTCAATACGTGGAGAAAGTGATAGTGGAGTTATCGCAACCTAGTGTTCCAAGAGAAAATAAAGGCAATAAGCAGCCGCACTAAAATGAAATGTAGTCAAAGTTCTGCAAGTTTTAGTACTTATATTACAAGTTATGGAGTTTATTAGCCTTCCCATAGCATTTTGAACAATTTAAGGCACAGAGATTTCTTTTAGTCCTTGTTCTGCACAAGCCCTCAACTTAAGTACACACACATTGGCAGTTCGCCATGTTTGGTGCTAGGTTATAATGCCAAGGGTCAGCCATTATTTGTAAACAAAAAAAAGAAAAAAAGATTTTAGCCATACCAATCACAACTTTCATTGTGATGATGGCTCCCATAGCCTCAAGATCACAGTCAGACCTATAGCTTCCTTTCAAAAACACAAGGAACAATTATATATGTCTAGGGCTCATCAACTCAATGCCTTGTGAGATTCCAATTGATACTTGTATAACTTCTAGTTGAGCAAAAAACATGCACTGTCCTCAATGTGGAAAATACAACATTTTAACTTACAAATCCATTTTCAACTGCTCTGAAATCCAGATCCTCATCTGTATCCTCCAGCTCCTTGTCCAAAAACTGAAAAATACATTAAACCAGTGCTGAAATCATAACCGCATTCATTTATTGAAATCTAGCCATAAAAAGTAAGTTTAGTTTAACATTGACTATACTGAATTCCAAAGCTAAATTTATTTCTTTAAACTTCCTAAATTCTAGCTGCAAAATAAGCCATTAAAAATTATTCTTGTCACAATTAAAAGTCATCAAAATTGTTGTTGAAAGCATGTTGGTAGTTTGGATTTTCTTGACCTCCATTCGAAAATACTTCTTCACCCGATTGCTATCAGATTTTCCAGCGGCCCCAACTGATTCAATCTCTAACATGTTCTTCCTTTGCGTGGTCAAACGGCGAGCTGCACCCTGAGAAGATACAATGCCATGAAAAAAAAAATGCATGGGAGTGTTCTTTACGAAAGAAGTTACAGAGAAAGAAAAATGAAGCAATAAGTTCTTTTACAATAGATACTCACAGCAGCAGAGGCATCTCTACTAAGCTGTGCAAGCTGGAGGCCAAGACTTTGTTGATTAGACATGAAATGTCCAGCCGAAGGATGCCGATTAGCTGAAACAGCTTGCCAGCTAGGTGAGGATCTCCACATACTTCTCTTAGTTAGTTTGAAGCCCTGCCAAGTACAAAGAAAAGGAAAGAGAAAACAAAGAGGATCTGCTTAGAGAGATATCTAACAGAACTTACATACAAGAACAGAAAAGAATATAGTTCTGGTGCTCCAACAGAGCAGGTGAACTTCTACCATTGGTTCATCCTAGGGTAGTTGTAGAAGCTATACATCATAAAACATCCTGCCCAGTGATGGGAGAATCGTTTTTCTTTGGGGGCCACTATTAAAACGCTTACCTGAAAATCATAATCAATGTTCCAATAACCAATATATAATGACCGCAGATCCTAATCATGATTCAAGCAATATTGTGTGCTCTTGGCCTTACTGTTGGGATGACAAATAATTCCTCCAGAACCAACCTCCAATTGACAGCAGGAAAAATAATAATAAGATCTTTAAACCATCCTATATACTCTTTGAAACCTTCATAAGTAGGAATTTTGCAATAATTACCAAGTTCTTAATAATAGAAACTCAACTAATGAAATATAAACAACAGAAATTTAAGAAGTGGAGTTTCTGTGACAATCTAGGAAAACCAAAATGTTGATCAAGTAAACCCATTTATGCTGCTCGGAAACAGTAGTCAGGCTAGGACACAATGTGGGTGAATTTCTAAAACCACCCACTATTTATGACTTCGACCAACAACGTCTCATGTTGACATTCAACAGGTATCATTTCTAGTAGTTGTTGACAATGTGTTAACTTTTAAGTACCTTAGATGGTATCTACTGTGGGAAAACTTCAGCATCCACCCAAACCTATCTCCTCTTCTTAAAACCCACTGAAGGCAAATTCCTACAATGACATTAAAACTCCCCAAAAAATCTTCTCCACGTGAATATGGCTCCAATCATACAGCATCCATTAATAGATTAAATATACTACCTAATGGTCTATTAATTTGACAGCTGTCTATAGTCATGTGCATATTGTCAATAAATAACAAGCAGCATCTGTGCAGCAATCTGAGAAAAATACATAATAGTGCTTACCTTGTTTGCAGATGGAGATGTGGGGATTTCAATATTCAGAGAGCAGCTCTTTGGAAAAAACCCCTTTTCAATATCTCTGATAGCAGCATTTATCACTGGCAAACAGACAGCAACTGCATCCTTAAAATCACTTTCTTGGCTTTCTTCCTTCTTCCTATAATAGATTACAACTCCAAAAAATTGCTTGTAGACAAGAATAAGAGTAACAAAATCCCCACAAAAAAAAAACTTCAAGTTACCAATTCAGTGATATTGACAGGGATGGGACACCACAAAATAATGCTTCTCTAGCTCCAGCAACAACACCCGAATAAATCCTGATGAGTTTTGCAAGTAATTAATGAATTTTATCCCCAAGGTTGTAACAATTTGCTTAAAACAAAACCAGCAAGAAACAACATATGACTGCCTGTACACATTCACTTATTGCCACTAACTACAAAGATCTAAATTTAATCAGCGACATCACTGACATATAATTTGAAAAGTTTGTCCAGCTTAAACATGCTACTGGAAATTCAGACAAGATAATATAGGAATATGCCCAAGCACAGGAAGAGACGTTACATGTGATGGCCACAGTTTGATCCCCGATTAATTCCACTAATTACCTGAAAATAAAATAAAGTATAAATTCTCAAGAATTCATCATGGATACAGGTATTATGTTATCTCAAATAGAACAATAAGTAAATTCTAACCAGCAAAGGCTTTGACCAAGAAAACAGTGCTCCAGATAATGCTAATGAGACACAATCCACTGGAGTCCCTGAGTAACAAGTACCATGAACAATGCCCATTACTAAAACAATTGCAACAAGAAGTGCAAAACACACATCAGTTCACCATTCTAGCAGACATGTGTAGCCATTAATATGGATCAAATTGATGAAAAAGCAAATTGATGAGTTCTTCCGTACTGTCATGACGATAGCCCTAGAAAGGAAGTTTTTTTTTAAAAAAAAAAAAAGACACATCATTCCTGGACATTCTTTCAAAACTAATACAAGTTAATAAATCTTGAATTCTTAAACTGGAGGTGGCTCGGTTACTACAAGCATACGATGCATTTAACAATTAATATTTCCAAATCTAGGGTGCAGAACTAAGGAAAAATAAGATGCGCTTCTACCTGAAACTTCATAAGCTATGGCACCATTAATTTCAACAGAAGTTACAGCAATTGCTTCTTGTAAAGTCACAGAATGACTGGATACTGATTTGTCCCTGACCAGCCAATTCACAAACTAAAGAAATCAGGAGAAAAAAAAACTCCAAATTCAATACCAATAAAAAAAAGTTAACGAATTACCACATGAAACAGAATTTGAAAACTGAAGAGAAATTCATAAAGTAACTGAAAACTAGAGAAAACCAACACACCCGAGGTAAGTAAATTAAACCAAATAGAACATAAATATTTAAAACAAATTTTGAAAAAAACAAATGAACATAATAAACAGAACCCACATGCCCAGATGTGAAAATCTATGCTAAAAAAACATAACAAAAAAGAAAATAATGAAGAAGAGAACCCATCTTCCAGATACGCAAAACCAATTCAAAACCCATCACCACATCCTCCATCTCCAAACTTAAAAATTGAAGACATCCCTTATAAGAAAATAAAGCAGAAATTAAGCAGAAGCATGAAAATAAGGGGGGGAATGAGAAAAAAACCCACGATTGAGGAGCGCAAACATGGACATTATAGAGGCCTTCACGAACCAGAGCTTCCACAAGAGAAACAAGACCAGGGGAGTCAATCCCATTTCCATTAGTAACCAAAACAATAGGCTTTGAATTATTGCTGTCTTCTTCAGTGTTTTCAACACAAGTGGAAGTAGATGGCTCGGCTGATTTATCATTACCATCATTTGATGGGTCAATTTCTTTTTTCTCTTCTTCTTCTCCTCCACCACCTTTTCTGCTTAAAAGTACTTGTTGTAGATTGGAAACCAGACCTGGAGGCAACATGTTATTGTTCTTCACAGAATTCATCAAACAGTTTCTTTGAGAGATTTATAGAAAATATAAAACCTAAAGACACATAGAAACTGGGAGAGAGAAGGAGGTTAAGAAAGGAAAAACAAAAAAAAAGGAGGGTAATTAATGGATAGACCGGGTCTGACGGATGGAAAGAGCCTTTGTCTTTGTAGACAGGAGAAATTACTTGTTTAAAAAGGATAGCAGAAAAAAAAAACAGGCAAAAGATATTAGTTCCGTTTGACATTCCGTTTCACATTGATAAAGAGGTTTTATTTTATTTTATTTTATTTTATTTTTTGTTAAAATTTAATTTTGTTATTTTAAATTAATTTTTTAAATATTTTTGGATTGTTTTCTATGTTTATAAAAAATAAATTTTAAAAAATAAAATATTTATATTATTTTAATATATTTTTAAACGAAAATCACTTTAAAAAGCAACATTTATCACACTCTAAAACACATCACATATCTTAATTAATTGTTATTAGTTGGTTGCCTCGTTTAGCTGTGTTTTTTTTAGCAAATTAGCACATTAGAAAAAGATGTTGATTTTTTTAAAATTAGCAAAATTATCTAAAAATTTTGGTAGAATAATACGATTTAAAATTTTTTTAGCAAAATATTACATTTTCACCTTGTCATGCTTCTGAAATGCGACATTCACTAAACCAAGCACGATAAGATAGTTGTTGCTTTTCAGAAGCACGACATGTAGTGAGATTTAAACCATTTCCAAATCGAAGAGCACAACAGATACAACAACTCTCTCTCTTTCTCTCTCAAAATCAACATTCCCAACCCTTATCTCTCTTAAAAAAAACCCCAGCAATCACTTGTGTTTTACCTTTAAAACACCAAAAAATTAAACTCATATTAATCTTTAAATATCGTAGAACGGTTTCATCTTTAAAAATTTTCGCTGCCACCTTTGCCCCCGCCACCTCAACCCTTTTTCTAGTCCTACAAATAAGGTAAACATATTACATTTCTATGAATTTGTGTTTGGTTTAGTTGAAATGAAATTATTATTTAAGGTTAAATTTAATTTAAGGTTTGTTGAATTAATGATAAATTAGTTATGAATACCATCAATTAGAGTTGATTTGATATAGTTGAACATGAAAATAAGTTAAATTAATTACGAACTAATTATTTCAATTAATCATGTGTTGCGTTAAAATTTGTATAAGTTGTCAAATAATGTTTTATTAATATTATGTTAGCTTGTTGATACGGGAGGGTTGAGAGACTGCATTTGTGCTTTGTAATATTGATGAAGAAAAAAAGGATAAACTTATGTGTCTCGATGGTTCAACCGGAATGGACTTGATACCTCTGGAGAGAAGTTAACTCTTGATGATGTCGTGGGAGAAGACGAGGTCAATCAGGCAGGAGCAGGAGCAGGAACAGGATGCAGCCATGCTATTGATAAGCCCAGATCATCCAATAAATGTCATAGACGTAGATGGGTTATGTAGATGTATTTTAGGATATCTATTACTAGAATGTTGTATTATTTAAGTATTTGAGATTCCTATTGCATGTATATATGTTTATTTATATTGTATTCCTGAGGCTATTTGTGACTATGAAATGGGAGAATCTATTTTTATCTCATTAATTAATAGCATGCAAATCATCTATTGTGTCAACATCATCAAGGACATGTTGATGCAATCCAAACTGTCACATTACCCGATCATAGCAATGCACCTCAATAGTGGCAAGACAATGCATTAGAACCATTTCTAGCCATAATCCACTACCCTCCATACATAAAGGAGAAGTTCTTTCTATCAATTCATTGTTGTACGGTGTCCATATAACATATCAAAGTTGTAACAGTCTTAATTTCTAGGACAACACATAATAGGTAATTTGAACTTTCAAGAAATGTTTTTTTAAAAAAAAATCCACTAAAATTTCAGCAGAGTCTCCCATATACCAAGAGGATCTATGTTATCAACAATGCCATGTTTACATTTTCTATATCATTTCACAACTCGGTCCAATCATTCTGGATTTCAACCAAACTCATCATCAGCACAATACATCTTATTCAATAATAATACAAAATTCAAGTTCACAAAAAAAAAACAATGCATAATTCAATTGCTACATATTATTATTTCATAAATTATATCATGCGTAATAATATCATATAATGAAGTTCATGTGAAGGATCCCAAGTTCAACTATAAACATGCATGGTTAAAATAGGTACTTAGAATTACATCATTAGATTAAAGTCTTACTTCTGAATTTACAGATTAATACTAAATTTTAAGTTTAGGAGATAAGTGTCTTGAATTACAACATAATTACATAGCAAAAGATAGCTACATTAATATCACTCCTAACGTGATCCCGATGGACCTGAAAATAACAAATAACATGTAAATATAAATATAAAAAGGTAATAACAACAATAATAACAGCGACAAGTAATACTTTTCATGACATTTCTTTTGACATATAAAATTTAGACATAGACTTCTTTACAATATGTGATTTCCATCTAATATCCTAATCATATGCCTAGAATAATTTCATCATGGAAATCACAACACGACTAAAATGATTTCGAACACCATCTTTTTATGGTTCAATTCTCACTTGATACCAAGATATTCTTCTCTCGATATCATTTGCTTATCCCATTCTTTCAAAATAACTAATTAACACTTTTCCTCCCATTCTTCGAAAGGTAATTGCCAATACTAATGAATCTCATTAGTCTTCTATTACCAGGTTAGACTAATCAATTTTATTCAAGTGTCGATATCAATACAATCAATTGATATCATTAACTATTCCTAACTCAGAATAGTTAATCAATTCTTATTCGCATCTAGTTTACCATCTAAGTTGTTGATGTCAAGAACCCTTGATATCATTAGCCTCCTTACCTAGAGTATCTAATCACACCAAAAATTGTTGTCGATACCAATGCGACCCATTGATATCATTAACTATTTCTGACCCAAAATAGTTAATCAATTTATATTTTTCCCTTAACCCTGTAACCATGTTAATGTTAGTAATCTTTACTAACATCATTAGTCACCTAATTACTTGGGATCGACTGATTAATTTAAAGAATGTTGGCACCAATGGAACCCTATTGATACCATTAGCTATCCAAACTTGGAAAACTAATCAATGTCATCTGAAATGCTAGTACCAAAGGAATCATATTGATACCATTAGCTATCCTAATTTCTGGAATATATAATCAATGTCATCACAACCTTCCATTTGTACCGATCATATAGACATGGACTACCAAATTCAAATCATATATATAGATTATCAAGTTCAAATAACTTATATACCTAGTGATGCGATCCAACCATCAAAGGATCCATTGGAGGTTTTAGTTGGTCCAGTTACTAGGCTTAGGGCTAAGAAGTTCAAAGAAGCTTTCAATGGACTTCTTCAAGAGACATGGGCTAAGGTGGACTTCAAGAGGATTTGTAATAATAAAGACCAAGCCTTAATTAATCTGATTCATGTTCAAGAGGGCTTTGTTGGTGGAACCAAGACCATTACACAAGAATTGAGAGAAGAAGACTAGATTCAGACAGTTTGACCTTTCGTTACTCTTTTGGTCATAACTGGAGCTACAAATAGACTTTTGATGTGATTCTAGTTGGGATGGAAACTAGACTTTCATACCTTTCCAACGATATATTGCATGCTTTCTAAATTCATTAAGATGAGAGACAACCATCCATTTTAAGTTGGGCTTTTGCTATTGCCAGACAGAATGCAGAAATAACAAACTTGTCTTATTTGATTAGTTAGGCTATCAAAATTTATTTATTTTGAGAGGAGACATTTTATTTGGGTCTTAGATTTGTTTATTTTAATTATTTTGGGCTAGTTTTAGCTTAGGTTGATTATTATTTAAATTGGGCTTATGTGAGACCCATTAGGGAAACTAGGGTTTTAAATTGAAGTTTAAATACTCTTTAGGAATAATTTTAGGAAAGACTTTTTTTGATGATATTTTCAGCATTGTAGCTGACTTTTTGGTTGCTCAATCTTGGTTCTTGATTAAACTTTCAACTCTTCAAAGAATTGACCATTCTTTGTTGTTAATTTATACTTTTGTTGCTCGTCTCCAGGTGTAGGCGTTGTGATTGAGTTGGTTTATAGTCTTGTTGTCTTGGAGCAAGTCTTCCATTGTAATAAGCTCATTCAAATCTCAACAAACTTGGATTAGATTGATCTTGGGGTCACGAATTCCATTAAATTTCGTTAGGGTTCGTATCAGTTGGTATCAGAGTTGATCTAATCATAAGTTATATCCTTCAATTTGAGTCTTTATTGTTCCTTGTTTTATTCTTGATAGATTCAGCCACCTATATATATATATATATATATATATATATATATATATATAAAAGGGATGCTTGATCTTGAAATCTTGATTGCTGCCGCACAAAAAAAAGAGAAAAAATATTATGTTGTTTGAGTTTTGGCCGAATACATGCTTGAAGAAACCTTGATCATTAGGTAATTGGTTAGTCTTGATTCGTGAATTTTTTAGTAGTCTTGATTGTGTTTCTTGAAAATTTGAGTAGTTAGTTGATTTCTTGAAATTTCTTTTAGTTCTTGATAATTCGTAAACAAATAATTCGTAATTGTTTAGCTCTTTTCTGATTTTTTTATTTCGTGTCTTCAAATCGTCATATTATTCATACAAATTTGCATTGCTATTCGTGAATTTATCATCGAGTTTTGTTTTGTTAGTTTTGTAATTCTTTGCTTCTTGAGTCTATATTGTGTTTATAAATTCACAACAAGTTGGTTGTTTTTTCTGAAATTGTTGTTAAGTGATCTTAAGAACTAAAGAAAGGCAATTTTGAATGAAAAAAAAGAGGTGTGGTGAGCATATTATAGTGAAAAGCTTATATTTTTTTTGTGTGAAACATGAGTGTGTGAGGTATTTTTTTTTTATTGCTAACAATTTCATGCGGGTATATAAAAAAAGGAGATAATATCTTCTAGTAGTGTGTCACCGAAAAAGAAAGGAGTTCCAGAGGATGAGTTATCTAAAATGCAAAAACAGATGGAGTTCATGTTTGGAGAGATGATGAGTAGGTTTGAAGATAGGTTTGAAAAATTGGAGACTAAGGTTGAAAGTGGCTTGGGAAAAAGGGTAAAGAAGCTAGGAAGAAAGAGAGTGTTGCTGGAAACTCTATAAAAGGAGCCGAAGATGATTTTAATCGTGGTAATGAGTTCCGTACACATAGGAATGACTTGTATGAGGCTTGGCCAAGAAAGGGTAGAATTCAGCCAGATAAGGATTCTGGGCATAGGAGGAATTTTGATGTTTTGGGTGATGTAAATCGACATTTGGGTAGTATTAAGTTGAAAATCACAACACATGGGAGGAGTTGAAGACAATAATGAAGAAGAGGTATATTCCTAAACATTATCATCGTGAGTTGTTTAATCATTTACAAATGATTACACAGAGTAATAAGAGTGTAGATGAGTATCATAAAGAATTAGAGATAGTTATGATTAGGGCTAATGTTAATGAAGACGAGGAAACAACTATGTCTAGGTTTTTGAATGGCTTGAATAGAGACATAGTTAATGTTGTGGAGTTGCAATCATATATTGATTTGGAGGAGTTAGTACACTTAGCCATTAAGGTTGATGTCGAAAGGATACATTCGAGAAAGCATGAGTCCTTGTGCAGTTCCTGTGCTTCGAAAAAAGACAAAACTTGGCGAATGTGTGTGGATTGCAGAGCTATCAATAACATCACCGTAAAGTATTGACATCTCATTCCTAGATTAGATGATATGTTGGATGAATTACATGGTTCTAAATTGTTTTTGAGAATTGATTTGAAAAGTGGTTATGACATGACCAAAAGATTGATGTCTTCTCCCAAGTGTAGGAGTGTCGAAGTAATAAATAACTTGGCAAGACCGAAATTGAACCACAAGGAGGTTAACTATATAAATTATAAATAATAATAATGATGATAATGATGATGAGTTAAAGAGGACTTTGAGATGTAAGATTAATGTGAAGATTAAATAACGATAAAAACAGTTGTCAAGGTTAGAAGATCCACTAATAGTATTTCAAATAAGTATAATATAAACTCTTTTTATTACTCAACTGGATACCACACACAGAGGAGGTTCCAATCGGATGATTTGTCATTAATAGCTCATTATAAAATATTAACATGATCATATTAATTATCTTATTTAAGTAACACCAAACTTTTAAATATTGTCAGGAATTCATGATGCTAACTTATGTTAACAACAAATCAAGTTCCTTTCATAGCACATGTGTAGGTTATACCATACGGTTGGCTATGAAAGTGCCAAGCATTTGTTGTGCCAAGTGTTATACAACATAAATTTGGACTAACCATTTAACAAGCAAGGTATTAAGAATTAATAAGATAAAAATAATAAGCCATGTTAATAGCAAGTTGTTTAGGATATAATCATTAAAGTCCATATTGAGTTTATATTATACTTATCCTAACACCATTAGTGAAACCTTTTCACCTTGACATAATAAACTTAGCTAAACATAATGAAGAAGAGAAACATAAATAAACAAGAGGAGAACATGATTATATAAGTATAGTAAAGGAAATGAAAGGTATAAACAAGAGATTAATGAAATTAAAACTTAAGCATTACAAAAATATAAAGAAATAGAGCAAGAACATGATCTTGATCTAAAAACCAAGATGCCTAAATGCATGGAAAATGCCTCCTTTTATAGGCCAAAATTCAGAACTATTGATTTGATGACTAATTGTTGAGTGGGTGGCCACATCTTGACTTGGTGACAATCCTTATCTTTTTATCTGAACAAAACGTTATTGCTAACATCAAAATTTGAACAGATAGTCTTCATGAAAGTTCTGGGAAATTGTCTCAAATTTCCAACAAAATAAGAATCTACCATTTGAACTCGAAAATGGCACTTTTAAATCTTGGACTCTTTATGAAAGTTTTAGACCTATGTCTTCGCTTTCCATACATAAAAACCAAACCTAAATCCAAGTTCTACAACTCTAGTTATGATCCAATAACCGAATGGTGTTCCAGTTTGAATTGAACCAGCATCTCTTTTCTAAGCCTAACCCTCTCTTTGTCTTCTCAATTTCAGTAGTTAAACTCATTTATGTGATAGGCCTGCATTTAAGATAAACATTTATCATAAATTAAAGGTATCTTATATTATTAGGCATGTTATTATAAAACATGATCTAGTTAAAGAGTTATTGATACTTCAAGTCCAAAATGATGATATAGAACCTTGATAAAAATACACTTTTAAGTACTAATCACACCCCCAACCAGCTTATTACTAGTCCCTAGTAATCAAAGCGTTAAAATAGAAAAACAATTTGCAAGTTTCACAAAGCAAGGCATTCATCATTCAACTTCCATTAATCTATCCAATTAAATAAACAAACTCTCATTAAATTTATATATCTGCTTCATACTTCTTAAACAAGATATTAATAAACCTTCTTTTTATGTGCTCAATGTATGAAAACATAGATGATGGGGCTTTTATTGGAAGAAAACAATATTATGTTCTAATATTTTTCTAAGGTTAACTCCTTTGAGTTGAGATTATTATTATCTTTTTTTATTAGTTTTCTTTTTTTAAAATAAAACACAATACATCCTTAACCCATATAGCGAGCTTTAGGCTAATGACTCTCAGACCAGTTGGTCTTAGGGCATTGGGTATTGAGACACCCCTTCGAGCTTAGTAACTTGGGTTGCAGATACTAATATGTAGATAGTGCAATGTTTGATTTCCTTAAGCTTTCTTCTTAACCCATGTAACAAGCATTGGGCCAATAGCTCCCAAGTCAGTTGACTTTAGGGTACTAAGTGTTAAAACACCCATTTGGGCTTAATTGCTTAAGTCAAGGAGGCTATGAAACAAAACTTATCTACTTTTTTATTTATTCAATTTGTTTTTGTTGTTGTTGTTGTTGTTGTTATTATTTGCAAATTATATACTATCCCTTTCCCTTAGTTGTTACCTTTAACAAAAGAACATAAATAATGTAATAATCCAATGTGCAACACATAATCATATGTTAAAGTGTGTGTGTGAAAATGAAGGTTTAAGAATACTTGTTAAATGAGTATATGAGCAGAATCAAGTGATAAAAATATGAGAGTTTGTAAACCTAAATATTTCAAGAAGTACTCTGATAGACCTTGATAAGAATATTTACTAATATGCGTCTCAAGAGTTAATAAAATTCATCCTTACTCTGTCATCCTAATAACAGTTTTGTCAAATGGTTTTAATAATAGCAAAAAACAGTTAGTAAGTTATTTTTTTTTAATTAATGTCAATTACTACCCTCCCCCCAACCAAAACAAGACATTGTCTTCAATGTCTCAAGGTAGAAAGATAGAGTATAGAAGACATCACCTGAAATAACGAACACTGACAAACCTAAAACACACTTAAACAAATATAAGAAATAACAAAAGATACAAGGTTTCACAAATGAAGGCTCAAATCCAATCTAAGCTTTTTATGGCTTTCCATAGTTGACCAATTTATGCGACTCATGGAGGGATCAATTACAGGGATGAAAGATTGTAGTTTGTCAATCAATTGTTCAGTAGTAGCAGCAGAGATTATGATTTGTCGTGCCAAAGATGTTAGAAATTTCTGTTCCACAGCTTGATCAAGAAAAGACAACAAATTATCATAAAAACTATTAACATTTAACAAACCTATAGGTTTATGGTGAATGTGCAGCTGGGCCCTAGAGAAAATATGAAAGATCTCTTTTAATGTGCCCAAACCACCTGGTAAGGCAATGAAGGCATCAACATGGTTAAACATTGCATTCATTCGATCAGACATTGTGGAGACTTGTAGTTCCTCTCCAATTGTTTTTCCAATAATGTCCCCTTTTGCTAAAGCTTTGGGGACGACCCCCAAAACTTGACTTCCTCCTAAAATTACAGCTATTGACATACCCCCTATTAACCCAAGGCTGCATCCTCCATACACTAAATGAATCTTCCTCTCAGCTAGTACATGACCAAGATGATTTGCTGATTCTAAAAACTCCTTTTCTTTCCTAGGACTGGATTCATCAAAAACATAAATATTTCTTATTTGATGATTGATTAGTACTTAAAAGTGCATTTTTATCAAGGTTTTATATCATCATTTTGCACTTGAAGTATCAATAACTCCTTAACTAAAACATGTTTTATAATAACATATCTAATTATATAAGATACCTTTAATTTATGGTAAATGTTCATCTTAAATGCAGGCCTATCACATAAATAAAAGAATTGATTGATTAGTTGAAGTACTGAAATTGAAAG
>Ga0325411_1003621_pt1 | contig 17446 bp, 17 predicted proteins | sample PopdelMetagenome_13_FD_206181 | JGI IMG/M metagenome (GOLD analysis project Ga0325411, IMG submission 206181) | Populus deltoides microbial communities from Bellville, Georgia, United States - Xylem-PdIQD-R4 | ecosystem: Host-associated > Plants > Phyllosphere > Stem > Wood/Secondary xylem...
AATTAAAAATTATTATTATTATTGAAAAAATAAAAATCATAAACTTGATTTAAATAATAAAATTATTATATAATACAGGAGTGATTTAATTAGCTTATTTATGTCATTTAAGATTTTATATGGTTTATAACTAATGAAATTACAATTAATCAATAAGTCTTTTGTCTAATGAGCTCCTTGCACTTGAGGTCACAGAATATTCAAATACTTGAGCTTAAAAAATGCTTCATTAATTATAATAAGGGGAGGTCAAAGTATAGCCCTTTATCTTTGTAGCAGTAGCCAATTTAATCCATCATGGTAGTATGACTCTCCTATCTTACTTACTACTCATGCATGCTAGCTTCCTGATTGTCTAATCATTGATTGTGAGATGCAACTTCTATATTTTTTAGTAATTAATTATTCTCTTTTTAAGAATTCTACCAATATTAATATTTTTTAATTACTAGTGGGGTTGAAGTTATTAATATTGATAAATATATTATAATGTTAGTGTTGTATTAAAGGTATAAATGCAATCAAAAGTTTTTATGGATACTAAATTAAATAAAACACTCCTAATGGACCAGGAAAAAAAATTAATGCCACTGTTCTTCTGTTATTTACAACGTTTTATTGTGTCTACTGAAAAGCTATGTATTCAATGAATGTCTTTGGGTGATTTAGCATCATTATTCAATTTACTCTCGATATGGTAAATCTAATGTATGCTCCAAATTAAATATATATGGTATTTTTTTAACGATAATATATACATGTAGGATAGGTTGAGTGATGATTACATTGTTAACGAAATATGTCAACCCAAAATTTTAAATTATTAAGTGAGATTTTAAAATATAATTTATTATTTTTTAATTTATTTTCTAAAGTAAAAAACATTTAAATTTAAAACTTACATAGACTCGTACTATCTTTTACAATTAATTAATTTTAATTAGAAGAGAAAATGGACGTGTTGAGATTTAAATTCGTAACCGTTTAATCATCAAGACTCTGATATCATGTTAAAAAATTATCTCAACTTAAAAATTTAAATTATTAGATAATATTCTAAAATATAATTTATATTATTCTTTAAATTTATAACAAAAAAAAATATAAATATAAAAGAAATGTAGCCCACATGGTAGCAAAAAGAAGCTTAGGGTTGAAAATAAAACAAACCACTAGATTAGATGACATAAAGGGGGCGAAATGGAAATCACTTTCACATGGTTTTGTCTTATATCACCGGCCGGAAGTGAAGTGGGATTCTGACATTTTCAAGTGGATTTTGATTGAAATCGAAATTAGAATGGATTTTTGCTATAGTTGAGAGAGCCTTTCAACAGATTGAACTAAAACTTGTTTACATGATTCACGCTAGAAGGCAACATTTTGGAATCAATGGTGGACACGTACTCTATCAAGAAAACAAGTGGTCTAGGGAGAAGGCTACAACTTGAAAAACCTCTCTCGACATCATCTGCCATAAAGCTTGATTGGGACTCAAGCGATAATGTGGAGAAGCTTGTTTCATTAGAGACTTAACTGAATCATGTTGAGAAGAAAGCTGATTAATAAGTGCATGTGACATGATGTCAAATGTCATTCTTGAGTAAGCCAAGACTAGAAGGGGTAGGGGTTTTCTGCACTCGTATACAGGAAAAAAAAGATGTGTTTTTTATTCTATTTGTTCTTACAATAAAGGATATTATTGAGCTAATTAATTTATATGTGAATTGAGACTTAGTTTTCCTCCTTGGATAATCTTAAGAATGCATCTCTAATATTAATTAGTCAAAATACATCTAGGAAAATTTGAATCTGAAAAATAAAAATAAAAAAATATTTTTATTTAACTATATATTAGGTCAAGAAAAAAACTAACATGGAAATTATCGTTAGACCATGAGAAAAAAAAGAAAACTGATTTAACATCCAAGTCTAGATATTTGAAAAGATGTCGAACATTCGATAATCCTATTAATGGAGTGGGATATTCTAGCAAAACCCCTTGAAATTCCATGCCATCAATAGTGTTCCAAGAGTCTAAAATATGGATTGGGTGCATGACCCTTGCTGTCCTCCAAATGCACTACAAGGAGAGCCTCCCACCTAAAAGAAAAAATAAAAGGTCAATTTGGATAGAAGGAAGGATCCATTTAATATGTTGGGATAGGACTTGGTACCTAATTATTTAACTTATTGCACATGTTATGAAGCATTATAATTTATATGCTCTTGATTAATGCTTGATTGAAAATATATACTTGTCGCTTACGGTATGTTATCTTCTTCGATAACTTTATTATACAAGAAATTGATATTGAAATGACATATCTATGCTTCAAAGCAAGCACTTTTGTCTTTTATTCTAGTGAGAGTGTTGTTGGCATATGTGAGAATATTGGTCTTTATCATGAGGATTTGTCTATCTGCATGTGAAATATAATCATGTTTCTTGCTGTAATCTCTCTCTCTCTCTCTCTCTCTATTTCTTTTCAGCCTCTCAAAATCAATTCCAGGGTTCATGTGACCAAGTTCAAGGCTCATAATTGGTAGCACGGAGCTTTATACATGGGCACAGGGAAGGGACAACATTGACCTCTATGTCAAGGCTTCTCTACTGTTGTGATTACTTTTGAAACATAGCTCTTTTCATGTGTTGCTTGCTGGAAACAATGCTTGTAGCAAAAGATCCTTCGTGTATTAAAATGAAGTCCTCTCTTAATGAAGTCTTAAACAGGTGGTCTACAGTAGAGATTGTGTGTCCATGAGAAAATTCTTCTCGCAGCCTTTCATAGGACCTGACCGTGAATATCTCATGGGAAGCAAGCCACTTGCCAAAGGGTTGAGCATTTTCAGAAGCGGTACCTGATCAACTTCTATTAATATTAGAATTGGGCGAGTAGATTGGTTATCTATCTGAGTAGTGAATGCTCATGGTTAAGAAAATAGGCTTGCAGATTGACAAGCCTCTTGGTCCCTTCACATTTTATATTGATCTTCAACCAGACAAGGACATAAAGAACAAGACACCATCTAGTGAGACTATATTATTAGCATCATTATCACTAATGACATATTGGGTCCCAACTTCTAACAGGTAAAGGATTAGAGGTGGGGGCCCTTGAGAAAAGAAAAGCAAAAGATTGAATCGAGATTGGTGGCTAAAGGGAAAATTGAGGAGCACCCAACGGAGCTGATAGCAACCATGTCCAAGCAGACGAGAGAAATGAAACAAGGCTTAACAAGGAGCAAAAGGAGGGTGAAGAAAAAGGAAATTCTGTAATGGCAATCCACATTTGAATCAAGCAGTCTCTCATAGAAAGACGGTCCAGAAGGTTTTTAGGCATATGAGCATTTAAGCAGTGATGTGACTTTCTTTAACATTAAGAAGTGCAGACAGGATGCCATGTTTGGAGGGAGAGATAAGCTTAGACATTCATAAATAAAGTATAAAGCAGAGTACAAAGAGAATTGCAACAGAAAAATGGGGCCATACAAAGATAAGGGCAGCTAAAGACGGGGCCCCAAATGCCATTGTTGCATCGTGATCATTACAGTATCAAGGCACCGCAAAGCATCTGAACCAATTTTAGAAAGACAGTGTAAGGAGTGGTCTAATTTGTTCTGTTTCTGGAGTTATGTTCTGGCCAAAGCGTCACACAAAAGACCAGTTGATGAACATGAAGCAAATGCAGTGAGCGCTCTCTTCTTCATTCAATACCTTCCATGCCACAGCTCTTTCATAGGAGACGGGCCTTCCCATACTTGACAGGCAGATACCACCTTGAAGGCACATAAAACCCTGCCAACAATAATTTGCAGTAAATTAACCACCATTACTCTGATAAAATGAAGTAAAGCTAACGGTTACTTTTGTTTTAGCTAATCAACCTGGCAAGAACACGATTATTAGCTGAGGTTGTATTACCAACTTTGAGGTCACATAAGATGAACTCTAAATTAAAAGAGACTTTCAATGGCAGCCAGTGGGAGGATTTGGTTAAATTCGACATTTTTAGTTTGTGCAAGGCTAAGGTAAGCCCATCAAGAGTCAAGGGATCAAAGTGAATGTGCATGTTAAATCAGCCAAAACTTTACCATGTGAAACATGGAATTATGACCATATGTGCTGCTCCAAGAAGACAATTCATTTTCGTACTTTGCTTTAAAGACAGTGTGTTACATTTTCAAGGGTAAATGTATTAGTTCTTTAATATCATCATTTGCATAAGTTCATAAAGGTTGAGGAAAATGGTTTTCAATTGTTTCCCTGACAGTTACATTTGGTCACACAAGTTACTCATTCACCAAGGTCCATCAAATATTCTTACTGGTGCCATTGACATTGAGATTCTGAGAACTTATGAAGATTTGAAGCTAAGGAAATGCTAGGCACCTAAGATAGAGGCTTTTTGTAGCCCCAGTTCCTGTTTAGACGATCCTTTATCATTTTATGTTATTTTTTCATAAATACTTTCCATATGTGCATTCTAATAGTTATCATACCTGCTGCATTATTTGTGGGAACTCTGAGTACAATGTTTTCCTTCCATTATCATCAAATATCTTTTCCAAAGTGATGTCTTGAAGTGCAACCAAAGTTGTCTCAAGCATGTCAAGTCCTGCTTGATTTGCAAATGTAAAAACCGGCAGAGTCTGCATAGAGCAATAAATAAGTTTAATGTTCAGTAATGCAGAAACGAAGAAGAAAAAAGTTCCTTGGTTAGCAAATACATCAATTATTGATTCAGATGGAGACACTAAAGTTCAAATCTGCACCCAAACACATATGCAATAGGCTGATGAGAAGTGAAAATTTTAGAAGCTAGTTCATAGAAAGGGGCAGTAAAGCATCTCTTCATTTTTAAGACAATAAAGGAGGGTTTACGGGTAGAACTATGCATATTGTTTCAATGCCATTCTCTTGTCAGACTATGATGCATCATGCAACATCAATGAAATATCAGTGTCCAACGATTAGAGAATATCTTCAAATAGACTGTGATGCAGATAATTAAAATTCATATATGGTAATAAAATACCTTCAAAGAGCAGCACATAAGTGCATCTGAGTGATGCCAGAGTGTTTTAAGAATAGATTCACTTCCTTCATTTTTGAGCAGTTCCACACCTAGATAGCACCTGCAAAGAAGATAAGATAGTTTTAGGCTAAATCATTAGAATTGAAAACAGATCAAGTAAATGTATCTAAGTTTTTAGGACAAGTAGACATGGATCCATGATAAAAAGATTAAAGAGTCACACCTGTAGCTTTCACAGATCCAACGAGCTAGTGTGTGCGCTTCAGGAGTACCGGGTGGTGGCCGAAAACCAGCATGAGAACCAAAATGAGAAGGAGAGAGTGCTAATGCTACCCGCTGAACAGAAGCTATAATACTACGAACATACTGCCGAGCCATGGATGCCACATTTTCTTGAAGGTGCATCTCAAATGCAAATTGGAATGCTATTGTCATCACTGACTTTGTGCACCCACTACGGCCTGAAAGATCACCTGATGCTCTATTTCCAGCAGGCCCAACCTCAAGAGCAGATGCAAGGTCAAGTGTGCGGTTTGGACTGGAGGCATCCTGCATCACATTAATGGGAAAAAAGTAAGTAGGAGCTAACATCAAGCAACATTTTTTAATATATTAACAAGAATTCTTATAACCTAACAGAAAGCATGACATCATTTTCTCTAGTATTATATGAATACTCACCATCCCAGAATCAAGAGGAATGATACGGAAACCAGAAGGAATAATAGGAGCATCATCAGAAAAAGAGGCATCAATTGGGGCAAAGATGAGTTCAGCACAGGTGCCAACAGCATTCTCGTCTACTCCACTACAGAGCTGAAGAAATAGAGTAACCAGGAACATTAGAGTCAAAAAGGAATTTAAGTGCTAATTGTTGGATATAAACGAATGGTAACTGAACTATTCCAATAGTGGACGCAGAAACAAGTTGACAAAGATAGTACTAAAGAAAAGTAATATTAGTTAAATAAAAACAAAGTGAAATATCTGAGGTCCATGATGAAGGTAATTAATCAACATGGAAGTGACACTTACTTGTAACAGGAAAACATCACCGGGCATGAGCATGTCCTCCCGATACCCCATATTTTCTAGCTTAATGACCTCCATAAACTGCAATGGACAAACAGTATTCTTCAATTATGCCATGGCATTAAAAGACAGCAAATTGCAACGATTTTTGTCAGAGGATGGAAGCCAAACAAGAGAAAATTGAAACCAAGTAATCCAACACTGAAGTACTTGCCTCTTCATGCTCAATTGTGTGAGCCAAGGGGAGGATAACTTGACCCCCAAAATTTCCAGCTCGAGACATTGGCAAGCTACAAGGACCAGCTTTAACAGCAGCAGCTGCATAAGCATCAATACCACTGTCTGCCCATTCTGATCGATGTTCACGCAAGAATCTGAGAAGTATTGCTGGAGGTACATTCTACACGAAAATGGAAGAAAATCACTTCCTTGAATTGCTAGTAATTTTCTTCTAAGAACGTTCTGATATAAAGTAACAAAATTAAGGACCATAAAGGGAGTTTTAGCTCACAAAGTAGCAACTCCTTGGAATTACATGCTGATGCTTTATACATCTAGCAGTCTAATATGTATATTAGTATAACATTGACCACAAGTGCAACACTTACCTGTAATAACATGGATGCTTTCGCACAAAGCACTGCATTACTCATAGATGGAAATCCATTGGCATAAGAAAAATTTACACCCATCATTTTGGCAGGAGATGAGTTTACAAGAACTGTTACATCATCAATGCCATCACTTTCCAACATAGACCATCCCTCATCAGCAAATCCATTAACAGCTTCATTGAAGCCCCTGTAAAATAGGATCTGTTAGACACCTCATGTATCAATGGCGCTAATGAGAAGCTTTGTCCAAAGAATAAGAGCTACATACTTGCTCAGTCTCTGACTTAATGCACGCAAAGCTGCAGGTCTTCTTCCCCAACCAGTGACGTTTGGCTGAGAAACTTCTTGAGAAACCTGCCTCAAATGGCGTAAAGCCTGCATAAAATGCCATGGTTATATCAGAGCTCGAGACATTTATAGTCTCCCTTCCATTCCTTCCTCAATCTTATTCATTAATACTTGGCTAAAGGTACAGCTGATATCCATCAAAATTACACTATTCATCTGTGCATAGAAACCATCAAGCTAGAATCATAGCAAAATATGTTTCTCATTGAGAAGTGCAATATAAGAACATAACTGACAAGATCCTGAATACAAAACAGTCTTACCGCCATTGTTGTCTTCTGAGCAAGCAACGTTGATGACTCGTAAAGCGGGCGCAACACTTCAGGTACACTCCAAGGCTGCATGAAAGAAATGGTTTAATTCGAACAGCAAGGGAACGAATACACTCATAAATAATACAGTGACAAGATTTACATACCTCTAAATCCATATGATCAACTACATGAATAATTGATCCACCTCCTTCACAAGGTCTAATAAGGTACCCGCTAGGCAGCATTTCTGCTCTCACAAAATGCTGTGTAGGTGGCATGCTTGGACCATTTTGGGTGTTGTTAAGAGATCTCTCACAGACCTAATAAGCAGGACAATCAAAATTTGCACCATATTTGAGAGAGAGAGAGAGAGAGACTTGATTAAGAAAAATTTTACACAGTGCCACATACCACAAGACTACCATCCTCCAAAACAGATGTGTAGCGCAGTAACCAGAAGTCACGAGCTGGTGCCAAAGTTGTAGGCGCATAGAGCTGAACCAAAACAAAGCTCATAATTGAGAAGATACAATGAAAGTAATAAGCCAGAAATAACTGGAGTGAAACAATGATTTCTTGCCTGCATATAAAGCAATTCAATAGTTCCACCGCTTCCGGTGGACAATGCATTGACAACATCCACAGCTCGGCAATCACGAAACCATGATGGCCGATCTTTAAGGATTTCAGCAACCTGCACAAGACAGAACTAATCAACTCTTCACTAAATCACAACCAAGAATTGTGTGCTTTTTACACCAAGCAGAGGAAGGACATACTCTCGTAGGTTCTAGACCCACAAGGCCACATGCACGTGCTGCCACACCAGTGCATCCATGAGAAATAGCAACGATTCCAATGGAATCCGGACCAGGCTGTTTAGATACAAAGAAAAAAAAAGGAAAACAAGAAGAAATTATCAGTGCATTTGTACTAGCACATTAAAAATAAATCTTATGGAAAAGTTCTGCTGTTTTCAGAACTAAGCAACAGGATAGCATGGGACTAGAAATATCAAGATGGAGAAGAATCTCATGAGCCAAGAGACAAACTCATACTGTCTTGATAATGCTTCAAAAGAAAGGAAAGTTGATTCCTGACTTGTTGCTTTATCAATTTACCTTATCAACGTACTATAAATGTAATTATTATTTTAACAGGAAGGCGCGAAATATTTTATGCAACCAGTTGTCAGATTGCTTCGAAAACTCATTGATTTCCTAACTTAGATTATAAATGAGAATACAATAAAGCAAACAACAGTCTCTTACTTTCTTCGAGAGAAGAGAAGCATGTTAACGGGAAAAGGGGGGACATGTTGGCATGTAAAAAAATTGGATAGCGGTGTCCCAGGTATTTGTGAGATCGATGTGATTGAGATGTTGCTTAGAAGTTTAGCAAGATTATAGCACTATTAATTTATCCAAATAACGACAAAGTTCAAAGGATAGGATTAACAAAGTAAATAATGATGTCGAAGTGAGTAGTAACCTTCATCCCAGGCATTTGGACCCACTCCACAGCAGTTCCAGTGGCCTTCGAAAGAAACTGTGCTAAAGTCTCCTCTGCAATGGACAAAAGTCTAGAAAAAATACAAACACAACCTCTTAAGCCATATAGTAGAATACAACAAAGGAACTGTAGAAAACGGGGGCAGAAAACAACCCAACATGAACAAACTGCAAATATTCCACTAACCCTGCAGGGCTGGCATCCCTTGGTGGATGCTGCGGAGTCAAATGGTGCTGACCACTGGTCACCACTGATTCACAACTTGTGTCTGTGGTGGCAAGGTTTGTAGCCTGCAAAACAACAAATTAACTCAAAAGCCACCCAAAAAAAATCAACACGAAATTTTTTTCTTGTGAAAAAATTAGCATACAACTAATTACCTCAAAAACTCAATGTAATCTACTTTAATTGGCCAACAATCAAAATTTAAGGGAATGAAAAGAAATTGTAAAATAATTGTTGGCCTAACAGCAATAATTTAACATGAACAAGCAATTCCGTAGCCTGACAAGAATCATATTGGTTATGAATTTCATTTTTATCCAAATTTCCCTCATAATATAAGCAAGTCAAAATATGAAAAAGAAGAGATCCTTACATTTTGTGTCTGTTGGCGGAAGTAACTATTCTCATATACCAGCTGTGACACCTGCTTTTGCAGCCTATCATTCTCCTCCATTAACAGCTTATTCATTGCTGTTAATTTCCTATTCACAGCTTGAAGCCGCGATGCCTCTTTTCTCTGCTTCTCTCTACATCTGTACAAATTAAACACAACAAACACAGTCACACAATCACTCAAGCCCAAAACTTTCAAAATTCTTCAAACTAACCCACAAAAAAAAAGTAATATAGAATTGCAAACCAAAAAATAAGCTAAATCTTGAGCTTTAAAGATCTAAACTTTGGTGTCCTTTCTTAAAAAAAAAAAAAAAGGTAGAATTATATCATCCGTGACTAAAAGGTTTGTGTCTTAAATACCTTCGATTTTGGAACCAAACTTTGATTTGTTTAGGCTCGATGTGAGATAGAATAGGGCATTCCCTAATCAACTGTTGGCGACGCATAGAGCTTGGCTTAGGACATTCATGGTAAAGCCTTTCTAGTGCTTCCACTTGTTCTGGTGTGTACCTTACGTACTTTCCATTGTCCATTGTTATCTTAGTACTGCCATCCTTACACGTCGAGCTTACAGCCATCATCCCTTCTACAAAAATATATAAATAGATAGATAAATTCACTAATTCAAGAAATCAAGAAAGAAAATAGTAAGAAAAGAAATATTCCCCAAGCTTCCTCTCATAGATACATACATGCGGTGGTTACTGAACGAAAGAATTACCGTTTGTCGAAACCCTGGCGTAGATCGGATTAGAGATGTTGGCTTAAAGGCCGAAAACTAGGAGGAGCTTAAGGTTCATGTTTCAAAACAAACAAGAACAGGAACAGGAACAGGAACAAGACAGCTTTGAGTTCTTGAAAGCAGGGCGTTAAGTATGTAATAAGAAGGATTTATCTCTCTCCTTGAAAATGAACAAGTCTCTTCCTCTCCTCTCTCTCGTTTTTCTTTCTTGGTGTGTATAGTGAAGAAAGAAAGTATTTTAGAGTGCTGAGTGAAAGGTCTAGAAGATGAGAAGATGGAGAGTTAAAAGAGAGAAGTGTTTTGTTTTTTTGTAATGTTTTAGTAAAAGTGAAAAGGAAGGGGGATGGGGCGAGGAATATTGGGATTGAGGAAGAGAGGGTGGGGGTGAAGGGCGATAAAGGTAAAAAGAAAAGGAAAGGAAAAAAAAAAAAAAAAACCCTAAATACCAGACAGAATATCAGAGCATGTTTTTTGGTTTTTGGTTTTGTTTTCACATACATGTATTAGCATATCCTGTCATCATGTCACATCATATCAATTTTATCCCTCCCTCTCGCTGATTCTTTTATATTTTTCTATGATTTAAGCTGATGTTTTAGCTCTATTGCTGTTCATGGCTTTGGTGTTTGGCGCAGCAGCTCGTTCGCTGTTGCTTTTGGTGCTGCTTTGCTTTGCTTTTGTTTTCCACTCTCTTTCCACTTTAACCCCCCCAAATGCCGACTCACCTCCTCCCTCCCTCCCTCTCTCTCTCTCTCTCTCTCTCCCCGGAGGTGGAGGTGGAGCCTTGGAGGCGTGGGAAAGGAATCTATACGCTTGCTAGTAGCGCGTGTGGTTTACAGAGTACTTGATCATCTTGGTGGATGAAAATCCCTCCTCTTTTGTCTGCTGGAATAGCTTTGTTTCTGTCTTTTAATTTTCACTCCTTACTTTTCTTTTTAGGAACTTGATCCAATCTTCAGAAGAAATTTCTATAATCACTTAAAAAAAAAATTATATATATATATATATATATCCGTAGAAAAGGATGTAATTAGCGGGTGATGATAAATTTGTATTATGATAAAACCAACCATTAATTGTTTATTATTTGTATCAATTCAGTTCTGATAAATTAAATTAAAAGACAATATCTATTCATCTTCAAAATTAGAAACATGTGGGTTTTTGTGGATTTTCCTAACATCTTCAAATTCATCTTCTATTCATTGTCTTCCAATTACATCATTTCTTAATATAAATGTAAGAGATTAAATGGCTAGTTACAAGGTAGTGTTGTTGGCAATGACAATGGATGCATGGTATATAGTCCTCTGTTGATTCTCCTGTATTTATATGGGTAATTAACAAAAAGATGTAATTAGAAAAATAATTTTCTCAGGATTGTGTTAGTCCTTTTATTATCACTGTATTTTAATTCTGGACATTCAATTTTTACATGTGTTAGAGTGGGGGAAAAGAGTTTTTGAATAATGAGTGAAGTAAACATTGCATTATTATATAATTAGGAATATGATTTTCTTTAAACTAACGAGCTAGCTACTTTTTTTGTTGGAAATGTAATTTATTACTTTTAACTAGTCAGTATAATGGAGAAGTAATTGAAACTTGGGATTTGACCAAAAAAATACATGTTGATTTTAGATATTGTTAATGTTTTTACTAAATTATTAACGCGCGCTATACTGCAGGTCGGATCAAATTTTTCCTGAACGTAGAAACAATATTGAGATATTGTTAATGTTTTTTTTTCTAGTGGAAAAAAGAATTTTAATCATGCGAGGATTGACTCGATATAACCCGGTTGACTTTGTGGATCTAAAAACAATCATTACAACCCGTAAAAATATAGTTTGACTAAAAATATTCAAGATAACATCTTTTTAATATTAAAATAACATCATATTGGATTGACTCGAGGCAATTCAGGTTAACATGTCAAATCCACAACTTGAGTTATGAGATTATGATTACTCTATAGAAAGCAAATCAAAATAAATTATAAAGTTTAATTCTCAATCAACATAATGTTCAATCCCCATGGGAAGCAAATTGAAATAAATTATGAATTTCTATTCTCAATTAACCCAATGTTAAAGGAAAAAATTAAAAGGAAAATAAATTTTAAAAAATAATATAAAAAAATGACCCGAGTCAATCCGTAAAACTTATGACCCAGGTCATCATACCGAGATAACCTCATAGAAAAAAATAATGAAAAAATGACCTGATTTAACCTAAGTTAACCTGTCAAATCCACAACTTTAATCATGAGATTAAGATAACTTTATAGAGAGTAAAGAAAAATAAATTATGAAACTCAATTCTCAATCGCCCTTGTCGAACCCAATGTTAAACGATGAAATTTGTAAATATTTTAATATAAAAAAATGACAAAAAAACAAGTCAAGTCAATTCAGGTTAATCCGTTAAACATTATTCTTAGGTTATGAGACCGAGATAACCTAATAAAAAGAAAATCAAAATAAATCATGAAAGTTAATTCCAAATCAATCACAATATTGAATGATGAAATTAAGAGATAAAAAATTCAAATATAAAAAAATAAAAATAAAACTGAGTCAATTAGGTTAACTAGCCAAACTCGCGACCTAAGTCATGAGATGAGGATTACCCAATAAAAATCAAATTCAATGTTGAATGACTCGTAACTCGGGTCATGAGACTGAGATAATCTCTTAGAAAGAGAATAAAAAATGACCTGATTTAACCAAGGTTAAATATACCAAAACCCACGATATTAATCATTGGACCAAGATATCCCCATAGAAAGTAATTCAGAATAGATTATGAAACTCAATTTTCAATCAACCAAATATTAAATGATGAAATTCGAACAAGATTCAATTAAAAAAAAGAACACAAAAACTCAAGTTAACTTGAGTCAACCCATTAAACATTATTTATTGATCACGAGGCTGAAATAACATAATAGAAAATAAATAAAATAAATCATGAAGTTTAATTCCTAATCAACTCAATATTAAAGAATGAGCTTTAAAAAAAATTAATTATTAAAAAAATGAGTCAATTAGGTTAACCCGCTTGCCAAACCCACAATCTGTATCATGAAAGTATGATAACTCAATAAAAAATAAATATAATATTAAAAGATGAAATAAAAAAAAATTAATTAAAAAACAAATAAAAAAAAATCAAATCACTATTATAATCAATAATGTCTTGCAACGAGAATTATAGTAAAACTCCCTCTTTTGGTTTATAGTTAGTATAATAATTGAAAATAAGAGGTTTTAAAATAAAATATTTATTATTGATAATAAGTGATTCCAACGTGTGATCTATCATGTGGATTTATCTATATCTACAAAAAAAAAAATTCATTTTTCATGTTAATGAATGAATAGAATTTGCTAAATTAAAAACTATAAAATGATAATAAAATTTAAAGAGAATTTCATCCACATGCACTTCCAGGTAAAAAAAAACTTCTTTCAGTCATTAGAAAATTACCATTTAATAATAATAGTGAATATATTAATTAATTCTTAAAACATTTTTGTTGCTTTAAATGGACAGTCTAGTAAATTATGATTATTATTATTATTGCACCAATAAATTTTAAAATACATACCCACAGGTGTCTTGCACAAATTTAACATCGTCGATCCTGGCTCTGCCATTGGATCTGACTCCTTACAAAGTTGATATATATATATATATACCTCTCTTTTTTTTTCTTTAAGACAAGCAAGATACTATTTTTATGTTTAATAAACAAATTTATTAGATATATAGATACATAATAAGTGATTAATTTCTTCAGCGATAATTATCGTTAAAAAAAAATATTATCTTTCTTAACCCATGAATAAAACAAAATAAAAAACTATTTTTCCAAACTGATTAGGAAGTACATGCACACATAATTCTCTTGACAAGAGCATGAATAATGAATGAATTTGCTGGGCCATGCTACCCTCCCAATAGTAAATTAATGAGATATCATTCACGTTAAATCACCTCATAAACCTAATTTCACCCCAGAGAGATTTTCTTTCTTAGAAACTAGCTAGTAAAATAATATCTAGAATTAATTCGACAAATGAAATTTAGGGTTTCGGGATGGCAACAGATCGATGAGTTCGAAATCTTGAAGAATAAAGAGGATAGCTAGGTTCCGTGGACAAAATAATGAGGGTTCTTCCATGCTGCCTTGACATTTCTAGTGCCATCCATCACCACCTTTCCTCTCTCATCATCATCATCAATTCTCTCTTGTATACATTTATCCAAACAGCATGTCCGCATGACACCCAAGATGCCTCGACTTTCTTTCGCATTTATTTCAATTATAGAGACATCCCCATTATATTTTTCAAAGAACAATACAGTGATTCAACTGTATATATATATCTATTCTTGAATTAATTTATGTATTAGTTTAGATGGCTCGTCGATTCATTAATTAATTACATGTTATTTGAGATCCTTGGAAATTAATTTGTTGGATGCAATATTGAGGTTGATTGGATGTACTTGTACGGGAATTACATGTGTATATGCCCAGGCCAATAATACTATTGTTTCCAAGCAAATAAATTTCAGAATTCAAAGGATGTGAAGAGTATAATAGGAAGAGGGCAGTATACATGAACCGTACGTCTGAAAGTAGAATAGCAATAGTGCATGGTGCAGAAGTATTTGTTGTAGAGAAGAAGAAAACCCTTTAAAAGGTGGAAGAGTGCTGCATGAGATGTTAGAATTTTGGGTTAAATATTTGACTTTTGATTTTTTCCAAGTCTTGTAGGATAGACAGTCAGCAAAAGATAACAGCATGACTAGAACTTGATGAATAATCCAATCTCTCAAGTCCTCCATTTCTGTGTATCTGGTCCATAGTATTGATTATCGATCGAGGTGGCAATTTCACTTCAAACTATTCTGGTCTAAATGACCTAAACATGATTGGTTAGGTTGACCGTTTTTCTTGCTACTAGTTAATCCAATTTTCAGACAAGACAACAGATCCTACTGTACATCGTGGGATCTAGAAAAATAGTACTATAACCTAGTTACTAGGTTAGTATATAGTTGGTTCGAGTTAAAAGGGTTTGTCTTTGAGCTTGTTGGGGTGGTGATTTCTTATTTTTATTGTCCAAGAAGTTGTGGGATTTTTCTTTCTTCTTTAATGTTTTGAGCTACAAGTTTATAGGGTAAACAGCAAGTAAAGTAAAATTCTATAGCCAGACGTTTGGCTAGAATTGGTGAGGCCAAGTTTATCGAGTGCCTAGCGAGGACATAGAAGATAGGATTTTACAAGTAATATCGATCGATCTCCAAGGTAAAAGTCGGCAATACCGTCTTTAGCATGACTGGACTGGCTAATCATAACGCATCTTGGCTTCCTGGTAAAGGAAAACACCTTTCTCTCTTTTGCCATTCCTTTTTTCAAATCTTAACAAGTCAATACTATTTACCATGATACAAGCAAGTCAATCCAAGGTCGTCCCTTCCAATCCCACTACAAAACCAACCTCAGATTTGGCAAACTTGAAAAAAACGAAAATCAAACTTTATCTACAAAGCAGATTGATTGGTTTAAAACCTAGCAATGGCAGACCAAGAGTAGTGGGGTTATTTTTCATCCTTCAATGTTCCGCATCCAAAGATGGACTATAAAATAAATTCTTTCCCCTTCAAAGTAAAAGACTAGGCATACGCGTGTTTACCATCACATTAAACCAATAATCTTCTATATTTTTTTCTTTTTTTGCGCCGACGTTGGCAAGATTTACATCATGAATTAGATAAACTGACTCAGATTCATCTGAATTGAATGAATTTTCTTAAAAAAATCAAAATAATCTAGTTTTGAGAAAAAAATATCAACAAAATCTAACTAGATTAACCTTAATTTTTTTTTCCTGCTTACATCAAATCAATTATCTTCATATTTTTATTGAAATTAAGCTCTCTCGGAGCTCCAAACCATCATAATCCCGAGTCAACTAGTAGGGTTAGATCTAATTTTAAAACAATGTTGTTAATGGCCTGATTAGATACTTACCGGTCATAATCCAGAGTTTAAAAGATAAGGGTGGACATCAAACTACAACATCAATTGTCCATCTCTAAAAGGAAGAAAGTTAATTTGTGTCTAATTATTTATTTATTTATTTTCAATTAACAATATGTCAACGGCTGTGACGGTGGGCGAGGGCTGGTAAAAGTGGGAACATACCCCGCCACTCCCGCTAGGACCATGGAAATATGTGCCGTTCATGAGAAGATATGTTATGGTGGAAATTTTTTAATTTTCAATTTGAGATAGATTTAAAATTAGTGTCTAATCTATATTGAAACTAACAAATCAGTCTAAAACCTTCAATATTTTGCATTTCTCTCCCTGAAATTTCCAGGTTGTAACACATTCATCCCCCGTGGCTTGGCATTTGAATTGTTATTGATTCATGCTCGTTAAAGATAGGCTGGAGAGAAATTTGAAAATTGTTAAAGATTGGAGACTATTACGTAATTCCTATAAATTAGCAGGGACTGGTTTTAGTTGTCTCTTTCATGTGTATAGTTTTTGTACTGTTATCCTATGAAGTTATGACATATGTCCACGTTGGTTGTAGCCTGTACTTGACGCCAGCAGACCATATCTATGCTGTGGTGGTCCACACGTGTGGCCCCCGCACGCGTGATGACTCTCTCTTTAACTTTACAACGTGCTCCTCGCCAGCAGCCACCTCACTTCTGCGAGTATCGTTTTTTTTTTTTTTTTTAAATATAGGATTTTTATTTTGTAGATCTTTTCACTTTTTCTCCAAAAAATAATTCTTTGGATTCTTTTTCATTATTTCTTAAGTTAAAATTTAAATCCCATGCACTTGAAGCTATATATTTAAATTTTGTAGTTAAATTTGTGTATGTTTGGTGTTGTAGGGTAGAGTGTTTTTAAAAAAATTATATGAAAGTATATTTTTTAATATTTTAAAAAATATATGGAATATAATTTTAAAATTAATATACTCATACACACCCCGAGAAAATGCTCATATTTGTGTATAATTAATTTAAATCTTGGGTTTTTTTTAAAAAAAATGGGTTTAATGGCAATTTTTCCTCCAAAATTGTTAGAGTTGTGACGTGTTAAAGCATGCATGCATCGCCAATTTAATCAATAATAATATTTGAGTTAATATTATCTCTCCGTTTGATTTACCAGTTATTATATATTGAACAAAAAGATATTTACATGGTTAATTCAATGGATAATATCCAATCAAGTTTAAACTA
>Ga0325411_1003622_pt1 | contig 17445 bp, 4 predicted proteins | sample PopdelMetagenome_13_FD_206181 | JGI IMG/M metagenome (GOLD analysis project Ga0325411, IMG submission 206181) | Populus deltoides microbial communities from Bellville, Georgia, United States - Xylem-PdIQD-R4 | ecosystem: Host-associated > Plants > Phyllosphere > Stem > Wood/Secondary xylem...
CTTAAAAAGCCTAGAAATGACACCGCACCATAAAAGCATCAAAACATTCCCCAACCCAAAACACACCGAAACCCTTCCACAATTCACATATTACCCGGAAAATTCTTAAAAGAATCTTTTTGGAAAAATCTACCTTCCTTTTATGCGGCAACAGCAATAATAAAAAACATGGAAATCCCACTGTAACGTCCGCTTATCTGTCACCAATCATCACAAACCACGTTTCGCGTTCTTACGGCCCGAACACCGTTTACGTGTTTAAGCCGTTAAATTACCCCTCTCCACCCATTTAATCCCAATCCCTTCCATTTTTTCCCTTTAGAATAAAAACCCAAAATTTCCCCTTTCATTTTCTCTCCTACCAAACACCAAAAAGCTCCAATCTTTCTACAGATCTGACCCAAAATAAATTTTGGTTTTCTTTAATTTGATGTCATCTCCAACTACGCCGTCGTATTGGTGCTACAGATGCAACCGTTTCGTTCAGGTTTGGAGACAAGACTCGGCAACTTGCCCAGAATGTGAATCAGGGTTCATTGAAGAAATCGAAAACCCTCCGCACATGATTCAAACAGAAGCATCACGTGAAAGGCACCGCAGACTTTCTCCCGCTGCCGGAACCATGTTCATGATCGGTAACCGCTCAAACCCCCATCGCAGGAACCGTCGCGGTGGAGCCGCCGGGAGCGGAGACCGGTCCCCGATCAATCCAGTGATCGTGCTTCGTGGCGGGCCTGGAGGGGCGGCGGAGGACGTAGTGGGAGATGACGGTGGCCGCGGTGGTGGAGGGTTCGAGCTTTATTATGATGACGGTGGTGGGTCCGGGTTGAGGCCGTTGCCGCCGAGCATGTCGGAATTTTTATTGGGATCAGGGTTTGAGAGATTGTTAGATCAGTTAACACAGATTGAAATGAATGGAGGGTTTGGCCGCTATGAGAATCAGCACCCGCCGGCGTCAAAGTCGGCGATTGAATCGATGCCTACGGTAATTATTAACGAATCTCATACTTTTACCGAATCGCATTGTGCTGTTTGTAAGGAGGCTTTTGAATTAGAATCCGAAGCACGAGAGATGCCTTGTAAACATATCTATCATACTGACTGTATACTTCCTTGGTTATCTATTCGTAATTCTTGTCCGGTTTGTCGACATGAATTGCCTTCTGGTGATGATGACGGTGAGGATGGGGTTGGGAGTCCGTTACCTGAAGCAGGGAATGGACAGGGAAATAACGAGGAGGAGGCAGTTGGGCTGACGATATGGAGGTTACCTGGAGGAGGGTATGCGGTGGGGAGGTTTACAGGGGCGAGGAGGGGAGAAAGAGAGTTGCCCGAGGTTTATACAGAGATGGATGGTGCGTTTAACAATGGTGGATTGCCGAGGAGGATATCTTGGGGGTCTAGAGGGGGTGGAAGGAGGGAGAATGGTGGTGGGGTTAATGGTGGTAGAGACGGTGGTAATAGAGGGTTTAGTTTTGGGAGAGTTTTGAGGCATTGGTTTGCTTGTTTTGGCGTGGGACGGGGTTCGAGTTCAAACTCCAGAGTCACCGGGAGGAATAGGCCTTCTCCTGTTTTTAGCAGTTCCTCTTCGATGAGGAGAAGGGGTTGGGGCGCTGAGATTAATACTGGAAGGAGACGGTGAGAATGCATTAATGAGAGATGATCAAATGGATGTTCTGTTTTTTGCTTCGAAGGTGCTTGTTACTGAATTGTATATACGGAGATTTGAGAATGACACCCAATTGTGAGTTTCAGTTCATAATATAAAAAGTAGGGAGGTTTTATGAATTGTGTAACGATACTGTCTCCATGAAAGAATCTCGAAGAAGCAGTGTGAGCAAGGTATTTGGAGAGGAACATTTTGGGAGCCAAGAAGGTACAGGCCTAATTATACGAAAGTGCCTTTAACTAGTTTTCATGCAGTGAGCTACAGGCCTTGCAATTTTTTTTTTTTTTTGTTTCTTCTTTTATGTTCCATTATTTGGTATTTGTAAGTTAGCAGCAGACCAGCAGTTGTTTTTCATCTGTCATTCTTTTTCCAAGAAATCTATAAATTCTAGCACCTCTAAGTTTGAAGCACGTTGCAAGAGCTTTGGTTTGGGCGTTTTGCTTCTGTATGTTTTAACTTGCACGCACAGCACTTATGTTGAATCTTCTTGGAGTTCTGGTTGCAGGCCTATTTCTCTCACTTTCTGGAACATAGGAGTAACCTTAGAGGGGGTCTTGTCTAAACTTGAAGGGATTTACGTGTTGGCAACTTGCTTTTAAAAAATATATTTTTAAATATATTAATTTTTTTATATTTATTTTTAACATTAATATATTTTTATTTTTAAAAAAAAACTTGAAAAGCATCAAAAGTTTATTCTAAACATAATAAGATATTGTTTGATATTATAGTAATGATTATTTTTAAAAAAATTTTGTTTAGAAATATATTAAAATAATATTTATATTTTAAAAAATCTATTTTTAACATTTGTAATTTAGAAACATAAAAAATTTAAAGCAAAATAAATTTAAATTTTTTGAAAAACATGACTTTGCTGCATATAAAGCACATTCGTTTCGGAGTTTGTAAATGTTTTTAGATATTTTTTAAAAGTGTTTTTAATTTTAAAAAATTAAATTATTAGTTTTTTATAATAAAATTAATAATTTTTTTTAGTGTTTTCTATAATTTTAATAATATATTTTAAAAAAAATTATTTTAAAAATATCTTAATAAAATCTCGGACACAAAAGTTAATTGAATTCTTCAACAAACCCTTGTCGCGCATATTGACAAAGTGGGGTTTAATAATAGAACGGACATAGCGAATCAATATATATATTTTTTCGAAATTAACATGTGCTGTCAAAGTTGAGCCTATTCGAGTTCTTGGCTCTCTTGCTCTGCAAGAATTCCAATAAAAAAGAATTAAAATGTGATGAATTATGGAGGGTAGCAATCAGGAATCATATTGTATTGTCATTAATACAGAAAATTCTGAAGTGAGATCTGGTCCATGCATATATATTGGGACGCTTTACAGTTGTGATTCCAACAAAATTCAGGGCCTCCTAAGCTGGCAGACCAAGTTGCTTACGGAGTGTATGACTTTTGGGGACAAAACGGTGACTAAAATGCGGTAATTTACGCTTAAAATCATGCCCTGGAAGTGCCAAAATTCTGCGAGGACCAAACTTTGGAAAGGAATGATGACAAGAGTATGAATAAAGGAAATTATTCCACATCAATTTTGCAGTTCGAGAATTTGCAATATATCAGAATTCTCAGTTGCCAACTTCTTACGCATGCTTCTGATTTGCAGTGAGCCCAAAACTAGTGCAAGGCATGTGGAATAAGATTTTATTCGATCCCCAGTTTGCGTTCAATTGGGATCAATGATCATGGAAAGTAAAAACTGTGCCAGAATCTTTTCTAGGCGATACAAATATATTTAAGCAATTCTCGCCATATCGAAAATGTAATACAATATTGAAATCATTTACTCTCACGCGATTGATTTCTAAGATTGCCTGGCTCTAGGCATATGATTCTGTACAGTCTGAATTTGGACCGTTCATTAAAACCCACGAGCACCACATCAGCCTCCTTGTTCAAATCAACGTGGATGTGCTTTTACCTCTTGTTTGGAACCCTACTCGATACTAACATTCAGGATGTGACACACACACACACACACACACACACACACACAACAGTCTACTTGCCGTCTAGCCGGCAGATTGATTTTGGGCCTGTTGACCAACACATGATATTGAGCTCAAACCAAAGACATGATGGAGCAAATGCTTTTAAAAACATAAAAACAATCGGTCTCTGAGCTAACATCATCAACTGGAAAAAGACATGGACTAAGCTGCTTCAAAGAAATATAATGGTGAGAATTATGTGGTGCAGGATTGAGGTCGACTGCATTGAGATTTATGGTCGTGGTTGGCTGCTCTGAGCTATAAACTAAAGAAGATGTGTTTCTCTGGGAGGTTATATTGCAATGATACAATTGAATATGATATCATGCGGAAAAAATCAACTCAGCGCAATAATTTTAACAAAGACTTTATATTATTTTTATATTAATCCAAGAATAATTTTATATTGTTTCTTAACAAAGATTTCTATCCAGCTTGAACAGCTATTTCAAGCAATTTAAACGTAAAACAAGTATTAAATGGCTTCCTCTTAGGGGAAATGCCTTAAATTTTAATTCCTAACAAGAGGTGGTCCCGTCTCTTCGTTGTTTTTTTTTATGCAAAAGGTAATTTACAGGTTCGAGGCTTTGCCCGTCCACGTAAATTTAATGGCAGAATTATACTGTTGATTTTTTTTTATAGAAATATATTAAAATAATAATATATTTTTAAAAAAATTATTTTTAAAATTAGTAATAATATATATATATATATAATAGTGTAATTATTATTATTTTTCCACTTGAACATTTTATTTTAAGCATTTGCTTCGAGATAATTTTTTTATTATGATATAAATATTTTTTTAAAATAATAAATGTATTTTTTTTTGCTGTATAATAAAATTATTAATTACTTGTGGAAGCAAAAAATTATTATATACAATTACTTGCATAGATTTACAAAAAGTCGCAGTGTTATTTTAGTTTCAAGTTTATTTTCCTTTTAAATATACAAGAAGACTTCCAGAAATAAAAAAGTGAACTTTCACCACAGTCGTGACAAGATTTATGTATATATTCCAAGAACAAGAATTGCAATACAGAAACTGAAATGAAAGATGGACCGACATGTGCCTCACCAAGGTCAATAATCAACATAGTATCAAGTAGCTGGGAAACATCTGGATTGGTCTTTGTAAGATTGGAGCAATCATGCATGGAATTCGTAAGTATTGTATGGAGAAATAAGCGTGCCTCCCCCAGAAACAATCAAACCTTACTGGAATCAGCATCCACAAATCTAATGAAGTGGGGTCTTGTTTCTAGATTTAAAAACGCGTTAGGTTTCCTAAGAATAGAGTTCACATCACACTTTGCATGCATCGCCGACTGACTTCTTCCTAGGTCATGACTTTTGATGATGAAAGCGCCCCAGATTCTTTTGTTTCCTTCGATTTGCCTTCTCCATTAGCCATTAATTTGTTTAAAAACAATTTGTGTAAATAAACTTCAGCGAGACTAGTAGTCCCAGTTTTGTTAGGTATCTTTATAGAAGCAATAAAAGAAGGATATAGACTATCGAACAGCATATACCGAACTGAAAAGCAAATACCTCGGAGGTCTAATTGTTTAAAATATGTAACTTGCAACCCGAAGGCCATTTCTAGCAAAGTTCAAGTTTTGTTTTTAATCTCTATTAATGATCGGCGCCTATCCACTCCAAGATTGGAATTTTCATAAAACTTCACTCCATGTTCTAGCATGAGATTAGAGTTCTACACCGAGTATGCGTCAAGGAGATTCTTAGTTCGTAAATCTACTCGGCTAAATGTTAAGGAAAAACATCGAAGTTGTTGTTGTTTAATGTTTTCAACTCAATAGTTCAAGATGAGATGAACCGGAGCTGTTCTCTTGGCATTGAGTGTCTTGCCGGTCTCCATATCAATCCAGCTATCGAACAGTAATTGAAAATGTTTTGGAAAGTGAGTCGGTAACCAAACAATGGATTGGAAGGAGAGGCATATTTTCAACTAACTAGTGGACATAAGATGAACATTGTAACCCCTGCAATTTTCCAGGGAAGTGTAAATGTGGGCGCTTTACCGTCAAAGTATTCTGTCTTTATTCTAGAAAATGTGTTGCATAATGGTGTAAAAGCCAACTATGCAATAACTATTCGATTTGCGTTTGATAGCGAGAGGTTCGTCTGGTTACTTGAGGTGTCATCACTAGCTAGCTAGCTAGATTCGTGATTCTTTAGTACAGTTGTGACTTGGCTTGTCTCACGATAGAAAGCTAATGCACGATGAAGCAGAAGCACAATGAATTTTGGTGGCCGCCAATTCATTTGAGGAATCATTATGTAGGATAATAATATAAATTATATTTTATAATTTTATTTATTTAATATATATTTTAAGTTATTAAATTGTAATTTTTTTAATATGATATTAAAGTTTGGTCATTTAAATGGTAATATTTTATTATAAAACTCAATATTTTCATCTTTTTTAAAATTAATTAATAACTTAGGATATTGTGAGTTTATACAGGTTTTAAGTTTAATTTATTTAAAAAAATATTAAAAAATAATATATTGATGCAAGTTTTAATTTTAAAGAAATTTCATTTGAGATGATATTTTAAAAAATAATATAAATTATATATTTGGATATTTAATTTAAAGAGATGTGTTAAAAATAATATAATTTATATATTGAAATCTTACCTAACAACTCATGTTTTTAGATTGAGATAATTTTTTAATAATGAGTAATTTTTTAATAAATTAATTAGTGTTTTTTTGAAAGTTTTTTTGATCTTTAATCAGCTTTCTTAAAAAAAAAATTCTTGAAGTTTCTTTCCCAATAAGATTTGAGCATGATAATTACTTTTCATCATGATTTATTACATGAATATTTTATTGTATCTAAAGCTTGTAATATTATAATTCATTATAACTGTAATTGTTAATTACATTATAATTTTTAAAAGTAATGACAATTCATTTTTTTATCTAGTGGATTTTTAGGTTCATTTGAAAATATATTTCTTTCATAGGCTAATTGAGTAATTTGAGTTTCATCCCGCGTGGTCCTTGTATTTTAGAATTTTCATCCTTGCTTTATTTTACCTCAGCATATAATTAATTCAATATTTTAACTTCATAATATGCAATATGGAATGATTGTTAAATACAATAATAATAATAATAATAATAATAATAATAATAATAATAATAATAAAAACAACATTTATTTAGTTACGTCACGACATTCTTGAGATGTGAAATTACAATAAGAAATCAAAACTCTTGTCAATATGTTTAATTGACTTGTTTCCGTCAATCAGCAATCGAGACAAACCTGAAGTTAAAAAATTTCTGCCTGTTACAGTTTATTGATTGGAAGAGTTGGCAAGCTAGCTAGTTCCTTCTCATAGACCAAAGTCTCGATTACGAATCTTCGCCGAAATTTTCAAATTTCAAACCTTTGTTTAATTCTGGGTTACAATCACGAATATTTTACACATAAATCAATTTCGCTTGTCTATTGTTGTTCGAGAGCCAAGATTAAATAAGAGCTTCTCATGTCCAACCGAAGGGTTTTGATGGCTACCGGTTCTTGGGCTCTTCCTGGTTTTGATAACATAATCCACTTTTTGTCCCCCACTGCACCTCCCAGAGATACCCTTTTTGAAAGGGCTCATTGGCGATTGTAAAACTGTCTCCATGCTCCATGAAAGCAGTTGGAGATGCAGTCTTTGAACTAAAAAAACAACAGATTTCTCATAAACACAAAAATTGTAGGTGCTCACAGTTCTCAAGGGAGAAGAAAAAAAACTCAAGTCGAGCCTGTAATAATATCATGGTGTCGTTTTATTGACAATGTAGTAAAATTACAGGACAGCGTAGTGCTACAAAAGTTATGTAACAATCGCACACCGAACACTATGCATATGTGACGGGGTAGAAAATCCAAGCAATTGACATCGGCCAAGAGAAAAGGTCCAGAAGTTTTCATGGAAAATTCAATAAAATAAACTTCTAAAGGCAGAGGACATTGTTTTAGCGTACAGGGTTTCATGGAGATGATTTAATTACCGAACTCTTTTATATAGTTTCAATGTAGCAATCACTTTGGAACAAGACAGTTTTTGTTTCGTCATCCACAAATTCAATCCTTGATTAACTAATTTTTTAGTATCTAAATTGACTTGGGACAACATTAAGCAATTGCTACCTATCAGAATGCAGAGAAAGGGGAGTGGAATTTGCCAAAATGCAAGCCGCAATGCATTGCCTATCACATTTAACAGTTGCTTTTCGTGCCAAATTAAGAAACCACAAAGAAATTTTTAGTTAACCACGACAATGGAAGGAGAAAAGTAACATTCGAATTTTAAATTATGATTTCATTAAAAACAATTAATTAAGCACCTAACCTAAGATCTATATGTCAGCTCCCGACCAAACATGTATTAATCCCCACTTCATCACGCTTGATTCAATAACAATCATCATTATCTTATAACTATTCTCATGTGTGCCCGTGGATAAACTTAGAAGATGAAATTTGTCAATTTCATTTTGGAAAATTACCCTTCACGTAACGGAATCAAAATCCAACATGAGTACAACATGAATACGTGGACAAAAAGTATTGCTGGAAAGACATAATGGATAGTGGCAATTTATGGAATAGCATCAAATTTAGTAGCAAAGACAAAATTGGTAGCATTGACCTATATAAGTAGTGAATTGATACGAGTTTAGACTTGAACGGTAAACAATCCAAGACAAACAACAAACATAATAAATGCGACAACATAGAATGACAGTTACACAACAATGCAGTGAATTGTTATGTCAGTTATGATCATAGCTTTATGATGAAAATAAGTGTCTAGATCATGGAGGCATGGCTGCTAAACATGAAAGCATGACTGAGATTGCTTCTTAAGACATTAAGATCATAAAAATATAGAGCAAAGCCATCCACTAAGTTCATGAAAATATAAAAAAAAAACACCTCACTATTTTCTAAAATATAGAGAAAATAGCTTTATATTTTATAATTTTTCATATGCTTGTTTTTAAATAGGATGTATAGTCTTGATTGTGTAGGGAAATGTTAGCTTGGGTGCATAGTATGTTAGTTTTGTGTATAGTATTCAAGTTTTGTGCATAGAACATATGCATACAAATATGTTTTTTTTTTTTTTGAGATTAATAAAGATTGAAATTTGTTTATGTAATAATATGTGTGCTTATAAAGGTTATATCCTTTTTAATTATGTGCTTCACTTGTCTTGTAGCACGGAAGAGTATAAAAAAATTTCTAGACGAAGAAAAATACTTAATTATTAGATAAAAATGAGTAGTTGAAAAAAAAAGGACTGAATTCGAGAAGAAGCTAGTCTGCCGCATAAAAACTGAAAAATTTCGACCATAATTTGGCTTAGTTTTCAGGAAATTATTTTCCTTTTATTTTGGGCGGAAAACACTTTACGGAAGTTGTGAAAAATTTAGAAATGTCATATTATTTACCGATTATATCAAATTTGATCCTCAAACTTTTGATTGCTATATATATATTTTTTGTTTTGAATACTTGTTTTTCAATTTCATCCATTAGAATTTAATTTTTATATTAACTTTGATCCTCATTTTTATTTTGCTTTTCCCTTATCATTTTTTAATTGAAATTTTTTATCTATCAAATTTGATCCTCATTCTTTTGATTATTACTTATTTTATTTGAAATAATTTATGAAATGTTAATTATTATTATTTTAATTTCTTCATCTTTTAATTTTTTTTATTTTTTATTTGATCTCTATTATTTTGATTATTATTTATTTTATTTGAGATAATTTATGAAATTATATTTTTTTTCAATTTCATTCTCATTCAACTTTTTAATTTGTAAGATTTATTTCTCATTATTTTAATAAAATTGAAAAAAATAAAACATTAATAATTTATTTTCCAGCTTATTTTTCATAACATAACCAAATACTGAAAATTATTTTTCAATTTATTTTTCATTACACTACCAAACATCGAAAAATACTTTTTCAAAATTTATTTTTTCTGAAATTCACTTTTCAAAATAAAATTACTTTCTAGCAAACATATTTAATTATTATATAATAACAGGTAGATAAAAAAAAAAAAAAAAAGACTAAATCCGAGAAGAAGCTAGTCTGCCGCATAAAAGCTGGAAAATTTCGACCATAAATTAACCTTGTGACAGTATCCATGAACAACTGTGATGGACTCGAATTTGTCCGTCCACAGGACGAAAAGGCCTTTTGTTTTGTAATTGTCCACACGACGAAAATCCCAGTCTCCAAAACTAACAACACGTATTCCCTTACAATTAATGCATTTTTCCAAGCATAGTATTTAAGCAACACAAATAAAGGAAACTCCACAAGAATAACCGCAACTCGCTCCCTCGCCTTCATCAATTAGTTCATTGATCTTTCAAGTCTACAATTATAAGCCATTGAAAGCGATTGAAGCCCCAAACCAAGATAAACAGAATTTATTAAACAAAACATCATGGTTTTTCTTCGGCTTCTTGTCCAGCTGTTTATTTCCTTCATTTTCTTGCGATCCAAACAATGTTTCTCTTCAAATCAATCACCAATAATATTACCTCTAAGAACCCAAAACAACCATCATATCTCAACACGAAGACTCTTCTCCAATAGTTCTTCAAAAACCACAGGCAAGCTCTTATTTCATCACAATGTTACCCTCACTGCCTCTCTCACCATTGGCACGCCCCCACAAAACATTACAATGGTTCTTGACACAGGCAGTGAGCTTTCTTGGCTCCGTTGCAAAAAAGAACCAAACTTTACATCCATTTTTAATCCTCTTGCCTCCAAAACATACACTAAAATACCTTGTTCTTCACAAACCTGCAAGACACGAACCAGTGACCTTACCCTGCCCGTTACCTGTGACCCGGCCAAGCTCTGCCACTTCATCATCTCTTACGCTGATGCCTCTTCCGTTGAAGGCCACCTCGCATTTGAAACTTTCCGGTTCGGATCGTTGACGCGGCCCGCTACTGTTTTCGGGTGCATGGACTCGGGCTCTAGCTCCAATGCAGAGGAAGATGCAAAGACAACCGGGTTAATGGGCATGAACCGTGGGTCATTATCATTTGTGAACCAGATGGGATTTAGAAAATTCTCATATTGCATATCGGGTCTTGACTCGACCGGTTTTTTGCTTCTCGGGGAAGCCAGATACTCGTGGCTTCAACCCTTAAATTACACTCCTTTGGTTCAAATTTCGACCCCTTTACCCTATTTTGATCGGGTCGCTTACTCGGTTCAGCTTGAGGGAATAAAGGTAAATAACAAGGTTTTGCCTTTGCCCAAATCGGTGTTTGTACCGGACCATACCGGAGCAGGGCAAACCATGGTCGACTCGGGTACCCAGTTCACGTTTTTATTAGGTCCGGTTTATAGTGCCTTGAGAAAAGAATTTCTATTACAAACTGCAGGGGTTCTAAGAGTTCTAAACGAACCTCAGTACGTGTTTCAAGGAGCAATGGATCTCTGTTATTTGATTGACTCAACTAGCTCTACCCTGCCAAATCTACCGGTTGTTAAGTTAATGTTTCGGGGAGCCGAGATGAGTGTATCGGGTCAAAGATTGTTGTATCGGGTCCCGGGTGAAGTTAGAGGGAAGGATTCAGTGTGGTGCTTTACTTTCGGAAACTCTGACGAGTTGGGAATTTCATCGTTCTTGATTGGTCACCACCAACAACAAAATGTTTGGATGGAGTATGATCTTGAAAATTCTAGGATTGGATTTGCGGAGTTAAGGTGTGATCTTGCTGGTCAACGGCTCGGCTTGGACGTCAAGAATTTAGCATGACTACTCTGCGCCGGGTCAGCTCACACGTGGGGCTAATAGAGTCTATATATCTTCAGTAGAAAAAAAGGGAAAAGGCCCTTTATTACCCGTCTTTGATGGATGGGGTGCCACCCTATTTTAAAGAGTTGAGAATATATAAAGTTCCATGTTTTTTGGGGGCGTCGTGGAGTGTGGGGATTGGATTTTGTGATCTCAATTAAACGAGCCATCGTCCAGTCCATGGTTCACCACGACGCCTAGTCGTGGCCCACTGATCGGACAGTGTCTGTGCGTGAAGAAAATTTGGGATTTTGGAGCATCAAATGCACTGCTCAGTAATATATTTTTGTATCGTACATGACATTATTCAACTCACTTCCATTGCTTTCATATTTGTTATTCTCTGAATCTCTGTTGAATTTGGTTTGGTTTGTGTCAGGTTACTGAGTGATTTTGTCTTCGTGTTTCAAAAATGATTTAAAAAAATAAAATTATTTTGAATTAATTTTTTTGAATATTCTCATATAATTTTGATATATGATGTCATATATAAATTTTAAAAATAAAAATAATATTTCAAAAAACAAATCGTCTATTATAATAATAATAATAATAAAAGAATAACCAATGAAATATGATTAATTTGATTTAATACTGGGGGCAGTTGGCTTGTGGGTGCCATGCCAACACATTTTGCTCTGTTCTGCACTTTACAACTAGCAATAGTGTGTACAAAAGTTGCCCTATCGGCTGTTCTGGAGAGCCATTTGATTGTGAAATTTCATCTATCTCCATGTCTCTGTCCAGCCAGCGGTTCTCCTGTTAAGGTACTCTTCTGTCTTTTGATGCAAATGGACTGCCTGTAATCATATTGATGTTCAGGATGTGATTTGTTAATGTGTTTTGAAAATGTTTTTAAAAAATTTTAATTTTTTTTTATTTTAAATTAATATTTTTTTATATTTTCAAATCATTTTCATATATTACCATTAAAAATAATTTTTTAAAAATAAAAAATAATTATTATCACACTAAACTTTATACGTGGTTTACTGACTTCCAGTTCCTGTAGAGTAAAAATAGGGTGATATTATTTTTTAAAAAATTGTTTTATTTAAAAATATATTAAAATAATATTTTTTTAGTTTTTTTAAAATATTTTTAATATTAAAATGAGTTGAAAAAATAAAAAATATATATATAATTTTTTAAAATAAACAGGCTATTAGTTCTTCTGAATACGGATTTCTGAACTTTCTGAGAGGTAGGCTGGCAGTGTCAGCCGCCATATGTGATCCACTCACTTGTATATATGTAGTCATTCAACACTGTACAATCAGACTCTAGAAAAATCTCCTTTGAAAAAAATAACATTCTTGCTTGATGTAATTTACATGACTGTCCTTTGCGAATCTTATCTTATCTTCGTAGTTTTATATGCAATAAATTAGAAGCCAAATCCATTTTTGATTTGATTAGAGAAATCTAAATCAGGGAGGTTAGCAGATAAAAAGCATAGCTGAAGGGAGTAAGTTAGGTATTAAGATTATGTGGGATGTGATATAGCTTGGCAAAAAGCCCTCCAGAAGGCCCGTACCGTCCATGCAATTATGGGTGTTTAGTATTATTATAATTAATAATGTTTTATAAAAGTGTTTTAAATTAAAAATACATTAACATAATATTTTTATTTTTTTATATTAAAACCACATCCAAAAAATTAATTTAATATTTTTTAAAAATAAAAATAAATTTAAAAAATAAAAACAAACACTAACTAAAAATAAAAATCCATACATGGTACGTATTGGAGCTATAATACCTAATGTATAAGTTAGCCCAATTGTGTGTCACTGTTGCAGACAAATTGAGTTCCTATTTATCTCACTCTTTAAAGATAGGTTAGCTCAAAAATGTCTCCGGGACGGGCGGTGTAGCCGGAGTTTAATAAAATTTTAATTTTTTTTATATTTTTTAATATATTAATGTTAATCTTTAAAAATAAAAAAAATAAAAAATATTTTAAAAAACTATCACCCACGTTCCAAACACTCTTTACAAGTTGAGCATGAAATCCGGCTCACAGGCTTTTGGTATTAACGGACAAGAAAAGGAATTAAGGTTGGTGGCAGTTCAATGTTGTAATAATTAACGAATGTCAATTTCTTAAATTTAAATGTTAATCTTGTCTCCATCAACTAGCCACGTGTATCAATTGTTGGATTTATAATATGATTAAATAATAATTTTGAAATTCAAAATTATTTAATTATTGCAACGGTTAACTAAAAAGGCTAAATACATTATTTTTTTCATTCTATCGAATGTTTTTAAAAATAAAAAGTCAACTGTAATATTATTTTATCCTCGTTAATTGAAGTAATTCTTAGAAAAAAGTTTAGAGCACCTCCGCATGGTAGTGGTCCAAAAGCTTGATCCCTGAAACCAGGATTACAAAGACGACATCGTATCTACTTCTCTCACAACAGTAATTTCATTTGAATTTATAATATGCTTTACAGGAGAGATGAATTAGATATATTAAAAAAACAAGACCGTTTCATAAGAAAATCCAAAGAAAATAGAATATCACTGAAACAGTGACTTTTTTTTAAATATACGAGGAGGTAAAATAGTTAATACAATTCAATAGAAGTGAATTTATTAGTTTTAAAAGATCAAGAAAGAGCTTATTATTGTTGATTTTTCTTAAAAAAACGTACTTTTGTAACAAAATACTCATCCAGCCCAGCCCAAGGAACCCAAGAAAGAGAAAACATGGTAAGCATTTTCGTGTGGTGAATAAAAAGCACAAAACCGACGTCGCTTAGACCATCATCATTAACAAATAATAACGGACGCAATGGTTCACAGAACGAAAGGAACCGAGTATTGGCTTCGGGGAGTCGACAAAGGTTGAAATGAAAGCGTTGGTTTCAGGCAACAAAACAAAAGTAAAGGCCTAAAACCAACCAACAAATTCATTGTTTAATCCCTTAGATCGCATCATATCCATCATGATCATCCTCTGTAAGTACATCTCATCTCATCTCATCTCATTTCATTGCTTGAGTTAGGTGTTTGAAAATTGAAACCCTAAATCACGAACTAATTGCAGATTGACGGAATCGAAGCTGAGTGGAGAAGCTGGTGCTGTTGCTATTGTTATTGCTATTACAAGAAATACATTGATAATATAATTATTATCAAGATAGAAGGAACGAAAAGAAGAATGAGTTTTGTTTTCCGGGGAACTCGATCTGATATCGAAAATGGCTTCCCTAGTTTTGTACCTGAACGACGTACACTGGTAATCTTATTATTAATGTTCACTCCTTTCTTTATTTTTGTTTCTTGTTGATTATATAATAATTTGTTGTGTTTTTTTCTAATAACAATAATCAGCGTGTTCACGCAACTCGGCCTGTCAATTCCAATTCACTTGTTTTTCTTGTCACAGGTAACTTCAATTTCATCATCATCATCAATAACAACAACAACAACAACAATAATAAATCCGTCTTATAGTTTAATCGTTTTATTCTTTCAAATTCTTCTTGCTGCCTTTTGTTTTATTTATTTACTATTGGTTTTGGCAGTTCTCTTGCTATTCATGATTTTGAACTCGCACCAAATGTCACCTAATTTCCTGGTATTTTTTTTTTTAACTGAATACGGAATCTAGTAAATTTCATGTCTTTCTTTACTGATAATGATGAGTTTTAGAGTTGTTTGTGCTAACTATGTTATGTTTTTTTTTTTTGAGATGTAGCTTTGGCTAGTGCTTGGTGTGTTTTTTATGGCGACGACTTTGAGGATGTATGCAACTTGTCAACAACTCCAAGCTCAGGCGCAAGCCCATGCTGTGATGGCAAGTGGTCTTCTTGGTCATACTGAGTTGCGGTTGCATATGCCGCCATCCATAGCCCTTGCTACCAGAGGGCGTTTGCAAGGACTCAGGCTTCAGCTTGCACTTCTTGATCGAGAGTTTGATGACCTAGGTTTGTGTTCGTGGTTGTATTGTGCATGGAAGGGGACAATTATGTGTTATGAGTCAATTTTTTTGAAAGATGAAACATTCTATTTAGTTTTCATTTTACTTTTTTCCTTTCCTTGTTAATTTCATTTGTTTTCTGAAAAGGATTGTTCATGTAGGGGTTGTTGTTTACATGCAGATTATGAAACTTTGAGAGCACTGGATGGTGATAACGTTCCCAATGGCACTTCAATGACCGAGGAAGAGATAAATGCCCTTCCAGTTCACAAGTACAAGGTCACTGGTCCTCAAAAGTAAGTGTTAATGTTTTGTTTGACTTGTGTGTTTTAGAAGTGCTTTTATGTGAATGTTGCTTGAAAAATATATGAATGGCATTATAGAGACATAGGAGTTTGCTTAGGCATTTGGCCTTTTGGTTGTGGGTGTGTGCAAGCATGCCATGCTTAGGGATTGCATATTGTGTCAATTTTGTTTCCATATAAACAGTTTGATTGTCGGGCTGGAACAGTTAGTAAAAAAAAAAATTGGAGTTCCCCATGACCTTTTCAGATTTCTTTGTTGATTACGAGAACTTGAATATCTTAAAAACCAGTCTGAATGAATGAACAACACTCCAAATCCAGAGAAGGTAGAGCCTCCTCACTTTCCCACCTCTCCCAACATTCCCTGACATCAGGTCTTGGATAGCTGTTTTAGCAAAGTGAAAAATAATCAAACACATAAGATAATTTTTAGAAGAATGTAGTTTTTCTTTTTGAAAAGAAACAAAACCAGTCTGAATCAGCAACATATGTATTGCTTATCATACATATTTTTGTTCTCTCTGCATATCCTTTGGGTTTTGATGTCTTGACAACAAGCTGTTTCTTGTTGACAGTGGTGGCTCCTCAATGCAACAAGCCTCTTCTTCTGTCTCGGCTGAGGTACAAGCCTTTGTTTCATGTCAATTACTTTTTTTCCTTTTTTTTTTTGTCTAGGTATGTCAACTTCAGGTTCATTAAAATTTATATCATACACATTGAGACGTGCAAATGTGGTTCGCAATCTACTGCCTTGTCATTTAACAATTCAACTGCTTTAGTTCTGGTCTATCAATGCACATTCACTGGCTGTATCCCTGTAAAAGTCAGTGCTGTGAAGCTTCTTACTTAGTGGTATAGAAGTGTGGGGGATAGATAATTAGTTTACCATCTTTAATGGTCTAGAACTGGCTTCAAATAATTTTTTCTTTTAATGGTCTAGAACTGGCTTCAAATGATCGTTTCTTGTCAAATGGGCATCTCCTAAGTTTCAAACAGTCAACTTTTGTGGATCTTTGCATGAGCAACCATGTCAGGCACATACAATTCTATCTGTGGGAGTAGGTATGCATGCCAAACACAGTTTATAATGCTACACATGCAACGGGGTGTGCCTACTGGACACAGTAGATGATGCTACATATGCAACTGGGCGTGCATACTGAACTCAGTAACATAATACTGCATCTGCAACTGGAGACAGCTTAAGTATTTCTGCACCTGCTGACCACTTTTTAGTACAGCAGGCATAATGATGCCTTTTTACAGCAATGGAGCTCTCTATTTTTCAATTTCATTTTGGCTCACATCAGCGCAGTTAATCAGCCATTCTTTTATTCTTCTCTGTAGCAAAAGAAGCAAGATACAGGTAATGCTATTGGGAGCATGAAGTCTTCAGATGATGAGCTGACTTGCAGTGTGTGCTTGGAGCAAGTTAGTGTGGGGGAAGTGATCCGCACCTTGCCATGTTTACATCAGGTTCAGACTCTTCTCGTAGTGATTTAACTTTGCTGCACCCTTTTCTTTTATTGATCTGCACTGACAACTTGGTCTCATTAACTTCACAGAGGGTCCCTCATATAAGTGCTTAAAACATAGACCGCTGTGCATTCTTTTATGCCATTT
>Ga0325411_1003623_pt1 | contig 17441 bp, 5 predicted proteins | sample PopdelMetagenome_13_FD_206181 | JGI IMG/M metagenome (GOLD analysis project Ga0325411, IMG submission 206181) | Populus deltoides microbial communities from Bellville, Georgia, United States - Xylem-PdIQD-R4 | ecosystem: Host-associated > Plants > Phyllosphere > Stem > Wood/Secondary xylem...
CCAGGAATACATGAGAAAAATAAAAAAAGACAAGCATGACCATATTGAAAAGTTAATCAGGTTAGGCAGACGTAATAAACACACACAGCTGAAGATGAAGCAATAGCAATTATATGATCTGGTTCTATAACTTGAAGAAAAGAGAAGTTGAGCAATAAATCGCTATGGCATGGAAGAATGTGGTTCACCCCTGAAGGACCAAAGAGGCATACTTTAAAGTTTCCATCAGCTAAAAGTCGCAATCTATTGCAACCAGCACAGAAATGCTCAGTCATTGAGGTCATAAAAGAAACCGTTCCAATATGCCCAGCCATCCTGAAGTTCTTGGCTGTATCAGCAGGGTGATCCTGCAGTCTCTTTAGGCCAGGAAACAGCTTCCCCTGTTCAGTTAACAGGAGTTACCAAAAGAATTGATAAGGGGAAACTATTAAATTTCCTCACAGACCTGTCAGAGTTCTACCTTACCACTCTGTCCAGCATTTGTGAGTAAGGAACGAGTTTCTTGACATTCCACATTTCCATCAAAAGGCATGAACTCAATAAACCGAACATTAATTGGTTTGTCACGCGTCAACTCCACAAAATCACAAATATAATCATCGTTAAACCCACGCGTCACCACACAATTCACCTAATTGCAACCAACAAAGACAGGAAAAAAAAAACTAGTTTAGTTTGGAGTCAGTGGAAGCCCTGAAAATAGTAAATAAATATGTGACTAATAGTGAACCTATCGTTGCAGCAGTCAATAAAAGAATTGTACGTGTTAAGATATTGAATATGAAGAGAGCATAATTAGGAGAGAAAGCAAAGACCAACAGAATTGCAAAGATAATATATACTTTTGCTGGATTGTACCCACAGTCCACAGCAGTATTAATTGAATCCACAACTCTTTCATGCCCTTTCCGCCTGGTCAAAAATTCAAATTTTGCCTGGACCAATGTGTCTAAGCTGATATTTACAGAAGTAAGCCCGCATTCTTTCAGCTCTGGAAGTTTTCTCGCAAGAGTGATTCCATTGGCTGCCATGGCCAACGGCTTTAGTCCTTTCAAGTTAGACAGCTGTAAGCATGTCTTCAATACCTTTTCTAATGGTTGGCTCACCACCAGTCAAACGAATTTTATCTACTCCAGAGCTTACAAAGAGATTTGCCAGATGAACAATCTCATTCTGCGAGAGTAATTGAGGGCTGGGAGTGAGCTCCACACCCTCAGTTAGCATACAGTATTGACAATGTGGATTGCGACGATCTGTCGAGGAGATCCTCAAGTAAGTGTGCATCCTCCCAAATGAATCAATTAACATTTCAGAAGTGAGATTGGTGCTCTGTGGATCTTCTGACAACTTAGCACATGAAGTTGTATACGCCTTTGTCAAGGAACCATTAAGATGGCCGCTAAAAGAACCTTGACATATGCTCTTTCTGGATGCAGAATAAGATCCAACCTCACAATCAACCTACAAGTGAATTCTGAACATCGTTACCATTTTAAACTTGCATGTTAACTGGTGTAGCAATCAAAATACTGAAAATCATCAAGCATGCTCAAGGTGCAAACACAAGCAGGCCGTGCAACAAGCACATAATTGATCAACATAATTTCTTGAGATGATAGAGATTAGTGAAAACACTTTCAGGGTTGTATTTGGGTATGCATCAAATAATTGAACATCAAAAGGCTTGTGGAATAACCTAATGACTATGAAAAGTGATCAGATAACAGTAGTCGTATACTGTCATCAACCTTGACGTGAAGAAAGACCATCCTAAAGCCAAATCTCCCAAGGTTAACAATCATAAAAAAGACACTAAGATGGAAGTTTGTTGAGAAAGAACAGTTTTTTTACTATAATTCCCCTTAGTAGTTACAGAGCAATGAATTTTCCTCGTGTATTATGATCGAAAAAATTAGGAGATTGGTATTAATGGCGTAGCATGTCTAAAACATGAGGAGAGAAAAATTGAAGATGTTCCGCTAGAACAAACAAAAGGAAAGATTTAAAAATTTGAAAAAAAAAATTCACGGGCTTCACTAAAGTAGCTTTGTGATCAAATGAAAACAACTTCAAATCATCTGATATGGTTCACTAAATGCAAGCGGCAGCGAGGAGCTAGTTTTGGACATTGCATCAAAGCATCAATGAGTCCCATCCCCATGAGAAAAGACATTACTTAGCGGACACAACACTCATTGCTTTCACAGATATTCTAAAAAAGCAAACACCCCAAAAAATGTAAATTAAACATAAATAGGATGCTACAAGTATGTCCAGTTATGCAGAATCTTAGGCCCCGTTTGTTTGCTAGAAAGTAGTTTTTTTTTGAAAAGTGAATTTTGAGGAAAGTGAATTCCAGGAAAGTATTTTCCGATATTTGGTAGTGTAATGGAAAATAAATTGGAAAACACTTTCCAATGTTTGGTTATGTCATGGAAAATGAACTAGAAAATAACTTGTTAATGTTTTATTTTTCTCAAGTTTATTAAAATAATGAGAAACAAATCTTACAAATTAAAAAGTTGAATGAGAATGAAATTAAAAATATATATATAATTTCATAAATTATCTCAAATAAAATAAATAATAATAAAAATAATAGAGATCAAATCCAAAAAATTAAAAAAAATGAAAGGTGAAGAAATTAAAATAATAATAATTAACATTTCATAAATTATTTGAAATAAAATAAGTAACAATCAAAAGAATGAGGACCAAATTTGATAGATAAAAAATTTCAATAAAAAAATAATAAGGAAAAAGCAAATAGAAATTATAAAAATAAGGATCAAAATTAATATAAAAATTAAATTTTAAGGGATGGAATTGAAAAATAAATATTCAAAACAAATTATATATAGCAATCAAAAGTTTGAGAATCAAATTTGATATAATCAGCAAATAATGACATTTTTAATTTTTTCACAACTTCCGGAAAGTGTTTTCCGCCTAAATTTTCCAAGAAAACACTTTCCTGAAAACCAAGCCAAATTTTCCTTTGACTGGAAAGTGTTTTCCGTTGACCAACTTTTCTAATGGCAAACAAACACGGGAAAGTTTGGAAAGTGATTTTCCGGAAACCACTTTCCGGAAAACAAACACACCCAAAAGAGAAAATATTTTCTTGGAAACCAAACCAAATTTTTATTTGACTGGAAAGTGTTTTCGTTGACCGGAAAATGTTTTCCGTTGACCAACTTTTCTAATGGCAAAGAAAGATATAAAATTTTAAAAAATAATTTCTCAAAAAGTAAATTTCAAAAAATAAAGATGGCCTTAATGAAAAACTAAGAGTGCAAAGAAAAGAAAAGGAATAACAGAAAATGGCTACATACCATGGAGGGGCTGGAATTCTTCAAACCCAAGAGCCAATTAATAAATTTTGAAGCAGACCGCCTCATCATAGCTTAGTAACTGCTAAACACACCAAAAAAAAAACTCCCTTGCAGCTTAAATCTTTAACTCAGAGGTTCGAGAATCCTAGCTTTATATCCACGCTAGACACTTCAACTGCTTTTACGAGAGGTGATCTTTCGCCATTTGAAAAGGTTAGAAAAGAAGGTGTGCCAAGTGTAAAAAATGACGGCCATGACTCTTGTACCTGTCCAGAGAAAGAAAAGGCAATGGATCCAAGCTCAATGAATGCTTTTGATCTGAGTAGTTGAGCCAGTTCGTCACTCAACAGCACTGAGGGCTTTAAAGATTTATGTTCGTGTGTGTGTTTTAATTATTCAACGTAGGATAATTGTTACAGTTAAATATCTATTTATTTTGTTTTTATATGCAGACAGCCACATGGTTTTGACGAAGATACTTGGACGCTTATTGATTTTGTGTTTTAAAAATACTTACGAAAATTTTTAAAAGAATTATTTTAATATTATTTTAATATACTTATTACAATTAAAATTTAAAATCCTTATTACAATTTATTTTTTTATTGAATAACCCTTAATTTCTAAAAATGTACATGGCCGAACCATCTGGTTTCGTTTTAATTGACTTGCCATCCCATGCACGACGCTTGATTTATTTATTTAATTGTCTTTATCTGGAGTTTCCAATTCTGGGTATGCACACGCCACGGAGTACTTTTCGTGCAAAAGGGATTTTGACTGCTAAAGCCATGGGAACAAGAACATAAACAAAATAAATATTGTGATTTGGTCAATCTAGCGAGTCAAGAGTAAGAATCTAATTAAAAACAAATTCCACGTTGTCATAGTTTGAACATCTAGCTAACCTCAATTTAAATGTGAAATAATAGGTTGTTAGAAGATTAAAACGTTGAAAATAAATAGGGAGTAAAATAAAAAGATAGTAATATATTTAATATACTCGGGTTAACTCGTGAAATTAATTACCTGGATAATGAACATGATTATAATGAAGTAATATGGATAGACAATCTATGTCTTTCTTTTTCCTTCTTTTATTCTTTTCTTGGCTGGGCCTTAATTCGGTATTGATTAATCTCGGGTCGGATTAAATTTGAAACTAAATTAAAGAGTTATAAAAAAATTAGAGATGAAATTTAATAAATAAACAAATATTGAAGGATGAAATTGAAAAAAAAAATGAGTTTAGATAAAGGAAAAAAAAAATAAACAAAATCGGGCGAACCTCCTTAAGCTGAGTTGATTTTCTAAACTCGCATCCCGTGAAATCCTATAACGGTACTCGACCAAAAAGCTTAATTCACAACTAATTTAATGTTAAAAACTAAAATAAATAAATATTAATTTAAAAAATTTATCAAAGCAAAATAAAAAAATAAGAATCAAATCTAATAGGTAACAAAGCTGAAGGGGGGTGAAATTATAAAAGAATTAACTTTAAAAATTATCTAAAATAAAACAAATAACAATCTAAAAAACATAAACCAAATTTGATAGATGAGAAAATTGAAGGAATATGAAATTAAAAAACACATCTAATTTGTAAAATTATTTTAAATAAAACAAATGATAAAAAAACAAAGACAAAATCTAAAGGAAAAACAAATTAAAAAATTATTTTAAAAATTTAAAGTGTCATGCACAAAAATCAAGAAGGAAAAAAAAACAAAAAACTGATAATGTCAAATTAAAAGTCCATTGACCACGCGCCAAAACCAGGGGTGGAGGGTAACTAAGATAATCTTGTTTTACATAGAGAGAGCATAAAGTGGTAAATATTAGACGTGTTTATGATCTGGTTCAGTTTGATTTGAGCTAAAAAAATATAACCAAATTAGAAGTTATTATTATTTGATGAAACCACACAAACAAAATAAAAAACTAGTTGGAATAGAACTGGTTGATTTTTATAAAAAATCAAGAAGCTTAAGAAAATAAAAATATGAGAGAATTGAAAAGAAAGAGACCAAGAGAAAGAGGATGAGAGGCAACTATGCGAGTGAGAAACAAAAATAAAAAATGAGAAGAAAATAAAAAACACTATTTATATGGATAGAGCTGTTCAGTTGGCTGCATAAAACCCTGGAAGACATGGACTGACGCCACATGCTATCCAGAATCTGTAAAGCTGAAGTAGTACGTGTCTTGTTTTCGTGGAAAGGTGCAGCTGACATTCATGAGGATGACCTAGACAACCGGGCCTGCAGCGATTAATATTCAAAGCCAACTGGGGACCCGGCATAAAGGCATGGCTTGACTTTAGCAATCAAAACAAGAGAAATTACAAAGTAGAAATGAATACGAAAAGTTTTAGTTGCTGGTGTGGGGGCGGTGGAAAGAAATGCTGTTGGGTGAGTGGTTATGAAAAATAGCCTTTTCTCCTTCTTAAGCATGCAATATTCTAGTACTGTTGCATTCTCCCACCGCCGGCTGCTACCGCCGGTCCCTCTGTCCCATCCCAACAGCTTTAAAAGTACATTACCTGTTATGATTTTCTTGTTCTAATGCTCTGTTCTTATTCTAAAACTCAGATGCATCGAAGATTCTTCGCTTTCGTTCGTAATTTGACTAATATTATTATCAAATCTTAAGGGAGCATGATCGCTGTACATGCATACATCTATTTACTGCAAAAACAACAAGAGTACCGTTTGATTAAAGACTCTTTCATTAGCCTAGAACTTGCTATATTAAGGCTGCTAGCTAGTTCAGCCTTAACACGGTGCATGTCACAACGTTTTCATTGATCTCCATTTTCCCACTTCACATGCATTAATTATCTATGGGGAAAATGTCTCCGTTAACATTTATATATGAACAGGTCGATCTCTGACGAGCATGCATGGTTTGAAATCACTTGTATGTACGTATGCGATCCAGCAGTATAAATGAATTGAAATTAATTAGAAAACCCTGATCAAGAAAACAAGTTTATAAACGCACCAAAACTTTAACCTACAGAACTATATATTATTGAAACAACTTTTAACACTATTCATGAGATTACAGGCTTCGAATATATTTACAAACAATTATTATTTGACGTTGTTTTTATTATGAGCTAGGCCATCGATCGTTAATATCTTTGCTAAGCATATTCTTGCTATGTTTATCCTTTAAGGATACATTTGTTTTGCAAAACTTTATATATAAAAAAAAAAAGTTATATCCGTTGTTTGATTAATATATCAATAAAAATGTTTTTTTATAAAATAATATTTTTTATAAAATAATATTTTTTTATAAAACAATTTTAAAACTTAAAGGCCGTTGGAGAACTATAGTAAAATAATAATAAAATTGGTTAATAGTGATTAAGATGATATGATTATAATGAATTGAAGTAATGACATAATAATATATTGTAAATCAATAGTATATGGAAAATATTTTTCTCCTCGTGAAGTTAGAGGGTACAAAAACATTTTTTTGTTAACTTAGTTTTTAGCATTTTTTTGCAATAAAAAATTAAAAAAAAATGTATTTCTAAATATATTTTTAACAGCGGTGGTTGAAGTGGGCAAGCAAACTATACTCTGGGCAAACGAAATCTTGCTGGGATCAGCATCAGTACTGTATTGATCCTAGAAACGACAAATTTGCACTTTCAATCAGAATAAACTGAGATTAAAAGAATGATAACAAAAAAAAATTGCAGTACAACAACGAGCAGAAAATGAGGCCAAGACGCAACATAAGATCACAGATCATGTAAGATTTTTAAAAAATAAAAATAAAAATCATGGCAATATCAGGAAATCAAAAATCTGGCCGGCTCATCCTTGGCAAAATATGAATTGCCAAGGCTTCAAAACCCGGTGGCGTTTTCACCACCCATAGTTTCACCGGAAGCGCCGCCACATCTAGCACCACGATCTCAGTACTACAGCCACGAATAACACAAACTCTACCGCCACCAGCAGCAATCTTCTGTGCTCCAACAAGCCATTCTGACTCCATCATATGCTCCCAATAATCCCTTTCTGGATCATACTTTCTAAGCACACCCCTGGCTTCATCCACCACAAACATAGTCTCTTCATCCATGGATGCCACGGGTCCTCTCCACCCTGCAAGCATACCCTCTGGCATGTTCTCCCATGCGTCTTTCTCAGTGTCATAAACAAGCCCTTCTTTAGGTGCATCTCCTTTCATGTTCACCATACAAAGTTTCCCTCTCCACCCCACTGCATCGATAGCATCCCTACAAAATCTCCCATCTTTTAGTTCTTTAACCTTTTCCCATTTCCATGTAATTGTTTTATTGGCGATGGTGGAGATCCCGACGTTCTTGCTTCGCAAATCCCACTTCTCTACTGACTTGGACACGTACGTGTTGAACTGGGATCCGATCCCACTCGCCACATAGACCGTGTCCTTTGCTGAGCCTGCAGCACACCAGCGGCGAGGTGTGGTGAGTGGGGGGCCAAAGCCCCATTCGCCTGAGAGTGGATTAAAAACAAGAGGGTGAGAGAGAGCTGGGGAAAAATTGTGAGAAGTAGCAGCAATAAGTATCAAGCGACCACAAGCAGAGATGGACTGGATAGGAAGGTCACGGGAGATGAAGCAAGGGTGGCGGAGAAGGAGATGGAGTGGTGGGTCTTGTGGTGGAGGAGGGAGAGAATCCCATTTAGAAGAAATGGGGTCAAAGTTGAAGGATTGGATTGGATTGTTATTGGAAAGGCGGTGATTTATATTTGTTGATGATAAAACCGCGTAGAGAGATAGAAAAGGAGGGAAAGAAAGGGAGTAGATTAGGCGACGCCATGAGTGGCAAACAGGGTAAAGTGTAGAAGGGTGGACAAGGGAGAGGCAAAGTTGGGCTACGTGGTCAGGAAGACCTGGTATGAGAAGCTGTTCTTGGTGGTTCTGGTGGTGATCTGTGGTTAGCTTTCTACGTTTGGAGGGGTGTTTGGTGGCGGTGGCGGTGGCGGTGGCAGTGCCAGTGGTGGAAGTTTGGATGGAATTGGTCATGGATTGGAATGGAAGGGAAAGAATTGTGCTTTAGGAAGAGCTTTATATCGGGCCGCTTTTTAGATTTTAGGGTTTTTTTTTTTTTGAAATTTTGTTTTTTCGGCTTTATTTTCCTTTGAAGAAAAGATAATGAGTTATCATTGTGGATTTAAAAGTGTGTCGATGGAGATGAAGCCCAAAAGCTCGTCAGAGCTGCTTAAAATAAAACGCAAATGCAGGGAGGAATTGAAAATGTAGTAACTGGGCTGGCATGCAAGCGCGGGAGGGAGGGAGGGAGGGAGAGGGGTACGGCGGTCACACCATCCACCAAGAAAGGTATCGGCAGCCATTCAATGCAAGCCGATGGGGAGACCACATGGGCTTAGTTGGACTTTAGCAATAAAAAAGAACACGGTAAACTACTGTGTGGCTGTAGAGAAATATAGACTTTTTCAATGTTAGTTGGATTCTCTAATGTCTCTCAAAATCCCTTCTTTCTTCCCCCCTTGAGGACGTATCTAGAAAAGTTTGGAGGTCAGGAGGTTAAGGACCGTTTGGGAACAGAGTTATACCATCTTTCCAACCATATTTTTTGTTTTTTATTTTAAAATATTTTTATTTCAAATTAATATTTTTTAAATATTTTTCATATCATGTGCATAAAATAAATTTTAAAAAATAAAAAATATATTATTTTAATTCATTTCTAATAAAAAAAATACTTTGAAAATAAAACATTATTACAATATCAAACCATCTCTAAAAAAATGTTTGGAAACGTGGGTTTTCCAAAAAATTCAAAAAAAATTATTATACTAAAAATTATTTTTTTATGTTTTGGATCGTTTTGATGCGCTGATCTAAAAAATATTTTTTAAAAAAATAAAAAAACATCACTTTGATGTATTTTGGAATGAAAAGCACTCTAAAAAACAACTGCAACCACACTCTCAAACAAACAAACATTAAATCAATTTGCTAGCCATAGGGGTTTCAACAATATTGAAACCAAAAATATCAACAAAATATAAACTAAACTTAATATTTTAAATACTCAAATAACAACAATCATAGATATAATTTAAATATTCATATTTAAAACCAAATTTAAATTCTGAAATATGTAAATGATAATAACCATAATTTATGATTAAAAGAATAAAAGAATTTGATGGAATAAACATATTAAATTTTTAAATATTTAAATAAACAAATCCTGGATGAAATGACAATGAATTAAAACATTTCAAAATACCACCATGCGTCATCTTCAAAGTCATCAATATCTATCAAATTAATCTATAATAAAAAGATAATTAATAAACAAATACTATTTGTTAATTTAACTATATTTTATTTTAAAAAATTCATAACTAAAGGATAATTATCCATTAATTGCTATCATTTAAAATGTCTTGAATAGTTATTATTGATAGGTCACAATGAAATCTCTCCGTTACTTCACTTGCCAAGATCGAAAGATTTTATACTTATCAAGTTCCAATGCCATACGTACCCCTCTTGAATCAATCGGATCGTAGATTTCATCTCCACAAGAATTCTTATTTCATGAGAGAAAAATTCCATCAAAAAAACAATAATCTAACTAATCAAATTGTTTTTTTTTAATATTATTAATAAAAAAAACTTACCCTAATTCTTTTACACATTAATTATTTCCTCACTTTACTTTTATTCTCTTGAAAATACAATTTACATTTATAATTTATTAAAAATAACTAAAACAAATAACCGAGAAAATTAAATCATGAAAAAAATTAATTAAACCAACTAGAAAATTCAAAAAACATTCGGTTTAATTTTTATTTTGTAAAACTGAAACTAAAAAAACCAAATCAAATTAAACTAATTTAAATATAACTTAAAAAATCATAACACTATAAATAAATAACTTACCTTCGATATAAATCAACCTCTAATTGACAGGCTGTGATGGCAAGTGATTTTTCTATTTTCCAGTTTCAGTTTCTTGAACGATTTTTAAAAGGTGTCCTGGGACTGTAGTAATAATTGTTTGCAAAGTATTTTTAGCTAGAAAATACATTAAAATAATATTTATTTTATTTTTAAAAAATTATTTTTGATATTAGCATATTAAAATGATATAAAAACACTAAAAAATATTAATTTAAAAAAAATAAAAAAATAAAAAATTTTCAAGTATTTTTAAAATATAAAAACAAAAATGCCCTCGTATCACTAGTGCTCTAAGAGAATTTGTATTTCAAATTATTATTTTTATATTTATATCATTTTAATATATTAATATCAAAAATAATTTTTTTAAAATAAAAAAAATTATTTTTGTATATTTTTTTTTAAAAAAAATACATTATTAAACTTACAAGACACTCCGGACATAACAGCTATGCATGAAAGCATTGCCTCGTGACTGACTGATCGAGATATTATTTCCCGTGAGGTGACGCCTCAAAAATTATCGATGTCAATTCCAGTAGGACCAAGAAATCCAAGGGTAGGCCCCTCTTACCCTGTATAATTTCTTTTAAAATTCACATAGAAATATATTTTACACTAATTATTTCTTAAAGCGCTAAATATTATCGCAAATATGCAATTGTTTGGAATAAAATTAGCTTTAATTAAATATACAACCTTTGATTTGCTCGTGACCGATCCAAAGCATTAAATATTTTATTTTTAACTCTTAATTTTTAATTAAAATTTTAATATCTCATCGGATAGTAAAAAATATCGAAACACGTGATTCTAAGAAGTGAATTATTTATGTCTAGTTTTCGCATTAAATTTTTTAAAATATTTTTTAATTAAAAATATTGTAAAATAATAATTTTAAATTTTTTTTATTTTTAATATCAGAACATATTCAATACTTAAAAAAAAAATGCAAATCTAATATTTGTTTTTTAGGATTTATGGTATTGCAAAACGGGCACCTACCGTGATGTCATATTGTAATAGATTTGAAGCCCTAAAGAGTGAAGAAGAACTAACAAACCTATCCTTTGAGTGTGTTTGGTATTGCGGTAGCTATTATGGTTGTGATTTGAAAAAAATTGTTTTAAAAAAAGTACTTTTAGTTGTGGTTAGTTTGAAAAAATAGGTGTTTGGTTAAAACTGTGGTTCAAATTGACGTTGAATAAAAAGTAATTTAATGTGTTTGGTTAAGAATGATTTTGAAATTAAGGTTATAAAATAATTTTTTAAAAAATATATATTAATATTGATGGTTTTAAATTTAAATATTATAAAATTAATTACTCATATTACATCATGAAATAAATAATACTTTATATAAAATATTTTTCATTATTTCATTAAACTATTTATAATTCCATTATGTACAAAATTTATCCGATAAGAACTACAGTTTTTATAATATTTTGAGCGCGTAATAAAATTAGATAAAATATTACAAGGTATAAAATTGATATTATAGTGCGAGTGAATTTAATTCACTATATACTAGTTTTTCAGGAAAACAAATATTGTTCACATCATAGGGCGAATGAATTTAATTTACTTTAAAACTAATTTTTTTAAAATGTATAAAAAAAAAGTGTGTGAACAGTGTAAGTGAATTGCACTGTTCACGTGAACAGTGTAATTCACTTTTGAACAGTGTAAGAGAATTGCACTGTTTCTTATTTTCAGGTGAACAGTTAAAATCTCTTGCACTGTTCACTGAACAGTATGTGCTACACTATTCATGTTAATTAAATTTAGTGTGAATATTATCCACAAAGCAGCAAAATGCTGCCTTTTCTTTTTCTGCGTCTTGGATGCAAAAAAAACATAAGGTTCATATATAATAAAATATGTTTTTTTATTTACCAAACAAGTTACATCTGCTTTTTAAACAAAACACAAATAGAACCTCGTTACCAAACAAGTTGAAAATCGTTTATAATAACAGTAGAAGTAGCTACTAAACGACTGTTCATAGCAGGAAATGAAGCATGGCTAGGAGTCGGTGGGGGCGGCGCTGTCCAGCGAACATTATCACAGGCCACTTAAACAATAACACGCGTAAAGTATTGTAAAAAGCATTTCTGAAAAAAAGGTCATTTTGTCGTCTTCTTGGGTGACCACGAAGAGGGCCTTTTTGTCACGTGCAATCCCGTAGAACACGCGTTTGCCTCCTCCTTCGGTGCTCAATTCTCAAAGCTGCCGCCATGACATCAGCTTCCCTTCGGCTTTCTTTTCATAACACTCAATAAATTATAAGAGATTTTTTTTTTCATGACCAAAAGAGGAGAGATTTGTCGTCTTAAACGACAAAATCTTTCTTTATTTATCTTTTGGAAAGGCATGACTTGCACTGTCCGTATATGTTATAGAATTTAAAAAGTTTAGATAAAACTATTTTTATGATGTCACGATTTTTAACTATGACTAGTTATATTAATCGTGATATGTTGTGGATTAATTTTTTTATATTACTAAGATTTAAACTATATAGGAACCTCTAATCAACATAAATGAATTATATCCACCGAAATAAGTAATTGTGAATCAAGATTAACCGCGTGTTTTTGATAATGTGATATAGAATGTTTTTTAATTAAAAATATATTAAAATAATATTTTTTTTATTTTCTATATAAATAATAAAAAGCACCTAAAAATATATTAATTTGATATTTTTTAAAATAAAAAACAATTTAAAAAAACCCTTTAACAACCAGGTTTAACCACGAAAATAAACTATCCACAAACGGATTAAATAATAGTGGAATCTTTGAATATTTTATGAACTTTTCGAGATCTTAAAGGCCAGGAACATTTCCTATATTATTAATATTTATAATATTAATAATAACATTAAACTTACATGATTCAAGTTTAAGTCGGTCTGATTGCAATACCAGACCTAATAACCTTGGATGTGGGTTTGGCTACAAGGTCGTGTCATAAAAGTATGATAATTAAATAGATTAATTAAAAAAACAAAGAAAAAAAACCAACAAAAAGAAAAAAAACTAATAAAGAAAAAGAAAAAAATATGAATTAACTGGGTTAATCCTTCAAATCAGGTTAATCCGTCAAACCTTGAATTCGTGTCGTGAAAGTTTGATAACTAAATAGAAAAACAATTGGCGGGTTAACCCAGAATTAACTAGGCTAACTCGTCAAATCAGGTAAACCCGTCAAACCCGGGATCCATGTCATGAAAGTTTGATAACTAAATAGAAAAAAATTGAACATTAACAAACTAAATTAAATAAAAAAAATTAATTAAAAACAAACAAAAAGCATCAGCTTTTTCACTATGGACTGCATTGTGCAGTTCACGGTCATAGGCACAAAAATGGCAAAAAGCAAAAAAAAAAAACTAAAAGCATCAGCTGATAATTAAATAGAAAAAAAAATTAATATTAACGAACTAATTTAAATAAAAAAATATTAATTAAAAAGAAAAAAAACCTATAAGAAGAAAAAAACTAGTGAAGAAAAAGAAAAAAAATCTAAATTAACTGGGTTAACCCTTCAAACCTGAGATCCGTGTCATGAAAGTCTGATAACTAAATAAAAAAAATAATATTAACAAACTAAATAAAAAAATAATTAAAAAAAACATCAGCCTTTTCACCATGGACTGCATTATGCAATCCACAATGAAAGACATAAAAAGAAAAAAAAAGCAAAAAAAAAACTAAGGCATCAACCTTTTCTTTGTAGACTGCATACAATATTAAAAATATGAAATTAGAAGGAAAAAACTAATGAAAAAAAAATCTGAATCAACTAGGTTAACCCGCAAAATTATGTTAACTTGTCAAACCTGGGATTCATGTCATGAAAGTGTGATAACTAACAAGAAAAAACATTTAATATTAATGAACTAAATTAAAAAAATTAATTAAAAATAAAAAAGCAAAGAGAAAAAAACCTACATGAAGAAAAAAACTAATGAAGAAAATGAAAAAAAAATATGAATCAATTGGATTAACCCGTCAAATCTGGGATCCGTGTCATAAAAGTATGATAATTAAATAGAAAAAATTTAATATTAAGAAAGTAAATTAAAAAAATTAATTAAAAAACAAAAAAAAAGCAAAAAAAAAACTAAAAGCATACACCACGGGTTAAATTTTTTTCTTGCATAAAAAATATAAAAAATACTAAGATCTAAGAGTGTTAGGTCTTTCTGCAAAAATATACCTAAAAGCCTTGGCTCTAGCTAGGGGTGGGCAAAAAACCCAAAAAACCAATTGAACCGAGAAAACTAAAAAAAATTAATCGAAAAAACTGAACCGAGAAAAAAAAAACTTAACAGATTAAAAAACCCAAAAGAATTTTTGGTTCAATTCGGTTTCGGTTTTAAATGCATAAAACTGATTGAACAGGAATAAACCAAACCAGTTCAACCACATAATTGACTAAAAAAATAGTATAAATAGTCACTAACTAAACCCTAAAGCAACCCACACTCTCAGTCGCCCCCTCTTCTCCTTGCCTCCCTGCATCTTAATTATTTTTCCATCGCATTCTCTTTTCTCCCTAGCAACAAATGCAGTAGCCCCTCACCCCTCATTTTTTCTTTTTGCCTCCCTGCATCTTAATTATTTCTCTATCAAATTCTCTTCTCTCCCTAACATATCTATTTTTCTAAAAACACTAATTTGAGCCCTCATTTGGATCTAACTCGCTCACTATAGAAAGATCTGTTTTCCTTGCCATCTTGATTAATCTCTAGTTTCTATTTTCCTTGATATTTTGTGGGTTTTAGCTTTTTTCATTATGTTGTAATTTGCGACTTTAATTGTAAACTAGAACAAGTTCTTTGAAGAACAAAAACAAGACTTGATTCTCGGTTTTACCGGTTTTTGAACAACAAAAACCGAACCGAAACCAGTCAGTTTAAACCGGTTTCGGTTTTAAATTTTAAAAAATAATAGTTTCGGTTTGGTTAATTTTTTCAAGTGAAAACCAAACCGAACCGAAAATGATCACCCCTAAGTTTAGCTGTATTGCTTGACCCAAGAGTAATATTTATAATATTAATGATAATATTAAACTTACATTACTCAAGTTTAAGTGAGTCTGGCTACAACACCAGACCCAAGAGTCTTGGATGTGGGTCTGGCTGCGAGATCGTGTAATAAAAGTGTAATAATTAAATAGATTAATTAAAAAGAAAAAAATAAAAAAAAACCAACAAGAAAAAAAAATTAATGAAGAAAAAAAAAATCTGAATTAACTGTGTTAACCCTTCAAACCAGGTTAACCCGTCAAATCTGAAATTTACATCATAGTCCATCCACGATAAATGCACACAACAGACACATCAATGAAAAAAAAAAAAGAAGAAAGAAGCTCTGCTAATCCACCATCCCTCTCTCAAGGAGGGGAAAAGAAACAAAGCAGGACACTTCTAATTAATATTCCTTGTTTCTCTGGCAACCTTTGAAGGATGACAGGCATTGATGCTGAGGAAATGAACGCAAGCAAGGGTCTTGTGGCTAGCAGCCTTGTTGAGTGAAGAAGTGTAAGCAAACGCAAGGTTTATTCCCTCTTCAATCTTTTCGAAAAGCCAAGGTTATTGGTTTGCGTTTAGAGTTCGTGGTTCAGAAGAAATGGACGGCTCCCGGGCTTTCCTAGAAAAGAGGTAAAGTGAAGCCAGTTAGAACCACAAGATGGTAGCCTGAATGTGTGGCTATCCGTTCTTCATGCACTGAAAAAATGACAGCACAGACGCAGAGAATGATACACCACGTGTGAAACAACACTTTTGTTTTTCTTTTTTTATTTAAAAGTATTTTTAAAAAATTTTAAATTTTTATTTATTTTAAATTATTTTTTATTACTTATAAATCATTTTGATACGATAATGCCAGAAATAAAATTTTAAAAAATAATAATATATTATTTTAATATATTTTTGAGTAAAAAATAAATTAAAAAACCGCTACCATAATCTTAAACATCCGACATGGTTATCAATATTGCATGATTACTAAATTCAACCTTATTTGATACGTTAACTTGATGACTCGTCGATCTAACCCTTAAACCATGTTGATTTTTAAATTAAACTAGTAGAAGTTGATTGGTATGACCCGGTTAACTTAATGAGTTAATTTGCGATCTGATTAAAACTCAATTTGTTTTTTTTTGTTTTTATTTAAGTGAGCATGTTTTATTATTTTTTAATTAATTTTTTTTAAATAATAGTTTTTAAAATTGACTCCATCAATTTATGTTGACATGAATAATTTATTTTCTAAGTATTGCACTATACTTGAATTTAATAACTTTACTTTAAACATTTAATTTGGGGGGTTTTCAAGAGATTTAATTCTGGAAAAAGTTCTCTCTCTCTCTCTCTCTCAAGAGATTTGGCACGAAAAAAAGAGGATGAATGGTTGATTGAATTTGTCTCGCCGCACGTTGAATTCTACGAGGGATTGTGAGAGCTTGAAAATCACGTGATTGCGGAATCCCAACTTTAAGGCCTTGACTCCCCTTATTATTTTTTAGCTTGTCGTAATTTTATTTTTTTCCAAGAAAGTTACCAGAAGGAGATTCTAAATCTATTTTATTCATATTGCATACCTCAACTTCAAAGCTTCAATTTAGTATTTGAGGTTATTATTTTTAAAATATATTAAAATAATATTTTTTTATTTTTTAAAATTTATTTTTGTCATCAACACATCAAAACAATTCATTTTTAATTTGTTTTAAAATTAATTTGAAGCAATGAAAAAATTAAAAAAAAATCAATTTGTTTTAAATATTAAAACAAATACACTCTTGAAAATTGTAGCACTGCTTTTGTCAAAAAAACAAATTGATGTGTTTTGGAATCATTTGTTTTCAAGAGTGTTTCATATTTAAAATATAATTATATATTTTTTAACTGTAATTTCAACCATAATTTTAACTAAATATATATTTTAATCCAATTAACAACAATTAAAAAAAATTAAATATTTTTTTTTAACTATAACCATAAAAGCCACCGTAATGTAAAACATATTCTTAATAATCAACCATTTTGAAAGGGGTAATGCTGTTCAGCCTCGGTTGTATCTAAGCTGGACTTTCGCATAATAAGAGAACAGACATCAATCAGCCCAA
>Ga0325411_1003624_pt1 | contig 17437 bp, 8 predicted proteins | sample PopdelMetagenome_13_FD_206181 | JGI IMG/M metagenome (GOLD analysis project Ga0325411, IMG submission 206181) | Populus deltoides microbial communities from Bellville, Georgia, United States - Xylem-PdIQD-R4 | ecosystem: Host-associated > Plants > Phyllosphere > Stem > Wood/Secondary xylem...
TTTTTTTTTTTTTACCATAAGTTGTTTTATAATCATTTGCTTTCTTTATTATTATTTATTTCTTTAATGTTATTTTGTGTTCACATTTAAAAGGAAGCCATGAAAAATGGATTTTTATAAACATATGAATTTGAGCAAATATCAATTATAATATATGCTTAATTATTCATTAACTTTTAAGGTTTAAACCTCGGACAAGTTATAGAAAGAAGAATTCTCATGAATTTTTTAATCTTGACATGGATAATATGCCTTCGATACACCGAAGAGGGGATTTAATACTTCTACGTACGTAAAGTTTGAAAATATTCTTGATTGTAAGAAAACATATGATTTAAAATAATTTGATAGTTATAAAAATTAACCCATTATTAACATAATGATAAGTTATGCTTAATTGGAGGTTAAGATAGCTATAATTAAGGAATGCATCATTAATTAAGATTATTTAAAAAAGAGAATTAGTATTTCTTGATGTGTAATTAAGGTGGTCCAATTTACATGTGAAAAAAGGAAAAAAAAAAAACATACTGACCTATATATCTTAACGAAGTTTACATCAACAAAACATTATGAAATTCCAAGAGATAGGTATGTTCACTTTTTTTAAATTTACAGGTTCTATTTTTTGCTGACATTTATGGAATTTATTTTATTTTTAATACACTAAATTGATACGGAAAACATGTTAATGAAGACTCTTTTTTTTTTAATAATTTCAATTAACATATAAATTGGTTTAACAATACATTAATTATAGGGATAATTACAAAAAACCTCCTATACTTTGATCCCTTTCTTGTTTTTTTTCTAAAGTATGAGAAATTACGATTTTCCTTATAAAATTTATACACGCGCTAGCATTTAACATTTTAAAAAAATCAATAAAAATATCTAATTATTTACAAGTTTGTTATTACATTCATTTTAATAACTAAAAATCATCGGTAGAATAGCATTGGTATTGCCATTCATGATTTATAATTATAATAATACCATCCATAATTTCATTAACACAAATTCTTTTTAGGCATTTCATAAAATAATTTCTGGGCATCATCATCATCGGTGTTTTTTTCCCAACAGTATTTGAAAAGAAAGGAACCAAAGGATTCATTTCATTTATGTCTTGTGAAATTACTCTCAGTTTTATCATTTATATATGTCCTCCAAATGGCTTTAAGACTCAATTTCCACAGCAAGCCATATAAAATAGAATCCCACCGACTTTTTCACCATTTCATTTTCAATTTTTGCCTTTTCAAAAATAAAATCTACAGAAGTATGAGACAGATCAGCAAAAGATGAACATGTACTCGATCTCTTCCATGAATACCACCCTAGTGTTCTAGCCGCACCATATATCCCATTGACTTTTTGTTCATCCACGTACGGGGACCCTTTGTTTTCTTCTCCCCGTCCATGAACAAAAAAAAAAAAAACATTTAGAATAGATTTCAAGAAATTCCAAAGAAATCCGATCATGCAAAATCAATTCTAAGCACCCTGAAAGGAAGTAATTTGCCCCCGGCGGCCTACCAAGTCGAGGTGGGATTTCACCGGCGAGCTTCTTGCCATTCAATTCTAACCAAACCAAGCTGTTGCAATTTCCTATATTGTCGGTATCTCTCCACTTGAACTACTGTTCACTTGCTGCTCCAGATTCTCGAGGCTTTCAGGACAGCACGAAGAGATTAAATATAAAAAAAACAAAGATCTTGCTTTAGATTTGATGTTTTTGTGTGAATATAACGTGTCAAGACAGAGATTAAAGAGAGAAATCATATTTTTGAAAGAAAGAAAGAAAGAAACGGGATTTATAAGAAGATTTTACAAATTTACATTTATTATACATAAAATATTTTTTATCTAATTTAATTTTTTCAATTAACTATGGAGAAAAACTATAATTTTAAAAATTTTAGATGAATAAAAAAAAATCAAAGTATATAAGGTTTTTTTTATATACAATTATCCCTACCTTTTATCTTCAAATAAATGAAAAATAATATGAGTTATTAGATGGAAGAGAAAAATTAAAGTTATGTGGCCCATGGTCATTGGCACCTATATTTTCCAACGAAAAAAAAAAAAAAAACTCATACCCCCCTCCGTCGCAACCTAACTTAATTAATTGGGTGTTTATATCTCGTGGTTAAACCTATTTTTTAAAAGTGTTTTATACCTTAAAAAATATTAAATTAATACTATTTTATCTATTTTTAAATAGTTTTAAAATACTGATATAGTTTTTTTAAAATATAATATAAAAAATATCATTTTAATACATTTCTAATTAAAAATACTTTTAAAAAACATCTTATATTACATTATCAAACACAAATAATAAAAAAATGTATAAATACTTTGACAAAATTAGATTTGCTTTGGAAAAAATAAGGCAGCCCTAACTTGTGGACATCTCATAGGACTCACTCCTTCCCTCAAGATTCGTTATGGACCATGCAATATCATTAATTTTGGCCTCTAGAAAGGGGTAATTCTTCTCTCAATACACATAACCCCGCTAGGGATTAGCCTAATTAATTATCCTTAATTATTTTCTTGGAAATATAATATTATTTTCCCTTTTTTTACTATGTTAATGGAGAACGAGTTCCAAATAGTCACTACAAAATTTAACAGTTTTACAGACGAAATTTTTCCGTCGGCGTAAGACACATATTTCGTCGGTAATTAATCTACTGACAGAAATGCTCCATCAGTGAATCGTTCATAGGTAATTTTTGTCCGTCGGTAAATCTGTCGGAAATAAAAAATTAAAATTACCCGCTTCATTTCGTCAGTATATCCCTCAGTAATAATTTTTTTATTACCAATGGCTTTACCGACGGAATTACGGATGGAAATTCCATTGGCAATTTCATCGGTAATTATTTAAAATCATTTTAAAAAAAATTCATTTTATAAAATTATAAAATAATTAAATTAACATAAATCAACACTGTATAATATATACTCAAAATGCTTGAAAAAAAATAAGAAAATCAACTCAAACAAATTTACAACAAATAAATAAACCGAAAAAATAAATTCAACTAAAAAAATTCATATGAAAAAAATGAAGTTGCAATTGCTAAAAATTTAAAAATCTTATAAATAAATCAACTAAAAATTGATCTCATGTGAAAAAACAAATCTCACAACAACATTTATACAATTATTAAGAACAAAACAATTAAAAATAAAATAAAAAACAAATATAGTGAAAAAAATCATGAAAAAAGAAGAAAAATCTTACCTTAATGTAGTTGAAAGTGAAGCTAAGGAGAGAAATTTTTTTTTCGTAAAGCATATTAATTAAAAAAAACTAAGAGGATAAAAGAAGAAAGAAGAAGAAGACATACCCGAGCATCGAGGAAAAGAAAAGAAGATGAGGAGAGAAAAGAAGAGAAAGAAATAGATATTGATGTTTTTTACATATAGTGAAGAAGAAGAAGTAGAAATAGAATAAGAAGAAGAAGAAATAATTCTGTCTCTTGTGAAATAAAGGAACCCAGGCTTTTTATTGGGGCGCGTTAGTGACGGATTTACCGACGGATAATTGAATATTAATATTTTTTAATTATTCCGTCGGTAATATTTAATTTAAATTTTCAATTTCGTAAAAAGTTTTCAGAAACCGCCAACAATTACCAACGATTTTTCAGTCCGTCGGTGATTCCTTCTGTAATATTTAAATGAAAATTATAAATCAATTGAATTTTTTCAGAAAACCGCCAAATAACACCGATGACTTTTCATTCCGTCGGTGATTTTGTCCGTAAAGAATAACAATTAACAGTGCAATTGGAAAGTGAATAGTTCTGGAGCTCTCTGGAACATACCGACGAATTTTGTCCATCGGTGATTTCCTTTGTAATTAACATGATGAACAGTGTAGACAAGTTTACCGACAGATTTACCGATGGAATTTATTGACGGAATTTATTTCGTTGGTAAATCCTGACACGTCATCATTTTTTTTGCTTTGTTTTAATTTTTTTGTCCCACCATAATTCCCTCGGTATATACCGAGGGAATATTTCCGTCCGTAAAATCCCTCGAAAATTTACGGACGGAAATATTCCCTTGATATTTTCGTTTGTATTTATCGGTTTTCTGGTAGTGAGTTCTTTTTTAAATGTTTAATTTAATTATTTGATATTTTAATTTATTAAAAATTAATATAAACAATAACATGAAACTTGAAACTTTTGAGTTAAGTTCATCTTTTAATATTATATAAAAGCTTTAATAATTAAATAATCATGAATTTAAATATTAAAATAATTTTAATATAAATATATTAAAAATTAATATAAATTTTATTTTAAAATCTCATTATTCATCTAAGAATATTCTATGAATAAAAAATTATTTTTCAACTTCAATCAAAACTTAACCTTTTTTTTCTTAACAAAACCATGTAAAATGCTGACCAATTTACCCTAACCCTACCTCACAAAATCACCCACCGTTAAAAAAGCAAAGATTCCCACGTAAGGAAAGCATCAATCAATAAAAATAACAACGAACCTAATCATATATTTTTTAACGGCTCAAGATTCTTCACCAAAAGACAGGTATATAAGCCAGGTCACATGAGAACATTTCTTTTTCCACACAAGTGTGTCTTGCATGTCTCTTCGGTGGAGGATATGGAGCCCACACAATCAAGTGATCTCCATCCACGTAAATGTTGATCCATGCGGTCAATATTGTTACATCATTACAATCGTGGGATCGAGTATCTACCAATGTCCAGGATTGATTTTTGAAGAGAGAGACAACGCTTGTTTAGTGGGACATGTGGACCCAATACCTCTAGTGACGCTGGGTTGGACGAAGGATCCTCGTAAAATTTGAAATTATGGTTTAAGATATTTTTTTTAAATATATTAAAATAATATTTTATTTTTATATTTTTTTATCAGCACATTTAAATAATAAAAAATTAAAAAAAAACAAATTTCAAGAATTTGAAAAAACATCATCCTATCTACTCCTAAACAATATCTTAATCCATCAAATTAATCACCGAGTACTTGAACTAACCTAATTTTTAATTTTTTAAAAAAATTATCTATTTAAAATTTTTATAACACCTCGTAAAAATCACGTCCTAGTAAAGAATTTGGTTTATTTAATCAATAATCTTATTTTTTCTCTATTATATTTTAAAATTAATATTATATGTTATTTAAAAATATAAAATTATATCATTAAATTTATTAGTGATTTATACTAAGTAGTAAATTAATATTAATTAATATGGTTGTATATATTTATCATTTAATGTATCTTTCATGTTTAAAAATAATATATATAGTGCTTAATTATATACTTATTATTTGTTAAATAATTTTATATCATATATTTTAAATGAAAACATATTAATGACCTAACTTACATCATGTAATATTTGGTGCATCATATAGAAATATTTTATAAGAATACTAAAGGACACTAATATATTATGATATGCTCTCAATTAATTATCATCATCATCATCATTATTATATATTCATGATTATAAATTAAAATTTAATTATAAAGTAAATCTAGAAATTAATTTAGATTATTAATTTATTTTCAATTTGACATGAGTTTTTTTTTACATTATTTTTAATTGATTTTATTTTTAATTTTATCATTTAAAATTAGGTTATTAAGCCTTGAGTGCTCTATGATTTTTTTCTCTTTCCTTTTAGTGGGGTTATTCTAATTTCATATCTAGGATCGTGGGTTAGTAAAGTTAAATTAAGTTCACTCAATTGTTTTCTAGATATTTTTCTAATTGATGTTTTTTTTTTCCAGTTTCACTTTTCATCATTTAATTTACTTGAGAGTTGACTTAGATTGTTTTATTTAATTTTTTCTATTTAGATTTATCCTAGTTTTATGGTCGGACCACGGATTTGGTATGCTGACTCGAGCCAAGTTTTTTTTATCCTTTATTAAAATTGATTTTATTTTCAATTTGTCCTAAAAAGATTTCATTTACTATTAACTATGAGGTAACACACACACACACACACTTTTGTGAGGTTATCCCATTCTCATTTAATTTTTTTGCTTCGTTGTTAAATGAGATTGTTAAGTTTTTTTTCAAAATATTTAGAGGGTATCTTTTCATATTATTGACAAGTGTTTATTTGTTTTTAAATGGTCATTTGTGTTTTTTGTTGGGATTTTCTTTATTTTTTTAATCATGTTATTAAATTAACAAAGATTATTGAACTCATTCGAATTAATGATCTGATTCCCAGACTCTTCCTACTCTTTTAAAAATGCTACATTGCCTGGATATTTTTAATATGTTAGAAAAAAATTTGATTTGACTCGTGGTGTGGTGCAACCTACCCATCTAGTTTATTCTCTAGATACTTACATTATAACATATAGGATTTGCTTGGCACAAAGGTAATTCATCTATAATTGCTTCATTTGAAATGTTGTTGGATAGTATTTTTAAAACTATGTCATGGGCTCATTCTTTATCATGGGTTAGATCAAGTTTTTTTAATATAAAAAATATTTAGGTATTGCTAACGTGTTTTTTAGTAGAAAAAGTTTAAATCGTGTGGGGGTTGACTCGATATGACCCAGTAAACTTGACGAGTTCAAAGATAATTCGGATGACCATTAAAAATATAGTTTGACTAAAGAAAATTTCAAGACAACATATTTAAAAAAAAACAAATTGAGACGAAAATATATTGAATCGATGTAGGTTAACTTGTCATATCCATGAACTGAATCGTAGGATCAAGATAAACCCATAGAATGAAAATCAAAATAAATTATAAAACTCAATTCCCAATCAACCCAATATTAAAGGATGAGATTGAAAAAAAATCAAACAAAAGACATAAGAAATTTTCCAAGTTAACCTGAGTTAATCTGTCAATTCAGTGACCCAGATAATGAGATGGAGATAACCTCATAGAAAACAAACCGAAAAATACCATGAAGCCTTATTCCAAATCAACTAAATATTGAAGGATAAAACTGGAGGAAAGAAATTCTACTAAAAAAAGAATAAAATGAACATAAGTTAATCATTCCAAACTCGCAATCTGGTTCATGAGATCAGATTAAGCAAACCAATTAAAAAATAAAATTGAAAAAAAAACTAAATCTTAAGAAAAAAGCAAAAAAAAAAACCCAAATTATCTAGTCAAATTCACGATCTGGATTATGAGACTAATATAAATAAACCCTTTGAAACATAAAATTAAAAAAAATAAATCTAAAAAAAAAACAATATTCAAGTAATAGTACTTTGTGAGAAAATCTAACAATGAATTTCTCTTCTTAATTAATTAATTGATGTTAATTTGTTTCGTAAAATCTCGAAACATCTTAAATAAAGTTGTGAAAGCTATAGTTACTATCTAGATTAGGCTAGTGCATGAAAATTAATTATAGTTATTTATGGAAGGAAAGGCTCAACCTATATGCAGAAATTGACTAAAAATGTAATTTGAGTGGTAACTATATCTACAAACCTTCCTATTAACCAAAAAAGAAAATGCTAAATATAGTAATTATCAATATGCATGTCGTTATTTTTTCCTTTTCTTTTTCTTTTTCTTTTTCTCAATCCAATGAATTTAGGGCGTGCCTATATAAACTAAGTATAGAACTTCAACCAACAAGGAATTGATAATAGGTTAATATAGAAAATATTCCTAGCTAGCAAATTGCAACAATGGTTTGATAATTTTATTTTTGTAGATGCATGAGACTAAATATGAATAATCTACAACAAAACTCAATAAAAAAAAAACTTAAATTAAAAAATAAATAAACTCTCCTATTTTCATAGGTTTTGACAAGCTTCTAGAAAAGTGCATTTTTGAAAGGAAAAAAAAAAGCATTGGTTTTTTAAAACTTTTTTATTATATTTATATCAAAATCATCATTTTCGTTGACGTGAAAAACAATTTCTAACCACATAGATTTTTGTTTTTTTTTTGTTTTTGTTTCTCACCATCCTAATAATAGAGTTGGGTGTCCACACCTCATCCTAAAATCTAAATGATTCTTAGGGCATGTCCACTTTATTCTGGCTGCTAGGTGGCTATATAGCCCCCACTCTCATCGGAGATGGATTGTGCCCTAGTTGCTAGACATGACATGCCATTGAAAACCCAATACCTTCCCCTTTATCCAATCAGAATTCAAGTACTCACCAGCATAGTTTCAAGCAAGTGGGCAATTCTATAAGCATAGGAACCCACCTCCTCCTCTTACATTGCCATCTTGCTCTGCTCTGTCTGCCCCCCCCCACCCTCCCTCCCTCCCCTTTTGACATTTTCACAAAGTCAAAGAAAAAGCAAAAACTCCAACACCCACCTCTCTTTGTATAAATAATAATTAACATTTACCAAGTCAAGTGCTCCACCATCATCATTTCCTCTCTCCCCCTCGCAATCCCAAAAGTCAGCGCAGTCCTTTATGCCTTGCACTCGCTCTTTTATTGCCATTGGAATCAGCAAAAACATACAGGAGGTGGGTTAGCATTTCTAGGTAGATTGAGTCTTCAATGGCAGAGGGTCAGGACTGGGATTTGTATGCAATAGTGAGGAGTTGCACCTCTGCTTCTACAAACAGAAACGGTAGCAGCAACACTAGTGAGAATCTTGAGAACCCTTTTGAGTGCTTGGCTTCTTTGACTTTTGATGATGATGATGATCAAGAATTTAACCCTTTTTCTTTCCCAAATCTCGCTGTTCAGCCTACAAACAACGATGGTTTGCAGGAATTGCAAGATTCGTACAAGCCCTTTTTGCCTAGCTACACCGCCAGTGGACTTCAAGGTAATAATGATAATATTCCTAGCTCCTCCTCCATCTCTGATTTTGGGGTCATTTTTAGTGGCCAACATCCACCACAACTTGCACATCAGCAGCAGCAGCAGCAGAATCATGACCACCACCACCACCACCACCACCATCACCAACACCAACAACAACAATCTCCACCACCACCATCCACAAGTGTTTCCATCAGCCCCAGGTTCAACAATAGCCAACAGCTACCACAGCATATTCTACAGCAACAACAAAATCAAAGGAGACAATTGCACCAGCTAGTGACCAGCACTTCTTCTATGTTTCCTTTAAGAGCTACACAATCTCAGACCCCAAGATCAAGAAAGAAGTAAGTAGATTAATTGATTAATTCTTCATTTCTTGTTAAATGCTTAATTATTACTCATAAATGACAAAACCTTACAGAATATTTATGCTTAGATTTTCCAACTTTTTTCTTGTTTGGCAGAAAAAGTAACCAGAAGAGGCTAGTATTGCATGTAACAGCAGAGAATCTCTCTAATGATGTGTGGGCTTGGAGAAAATATGGTCAAAAACCCATCAAAGGCTCTCCATATCCAAGGTTAAAACTTTATTCCAATTCTCATTTTTTCCTTCTTTTCTTTAAAAATATCTTGATTCTTCTCACTAAACATGGCTGAAATTCGATTCCTTTTCTTGTACAGGAACTACTACAGATGCAGCAGCTCAAAAGGGTGTGCAGCAAGAAAGCAAGTGGAGAGGAGCAACACAGATCCAAACATGTTTATTGTTAGCTACACAGGCGATCACACACACCCACGTCCGACTCACCGGAACTCACTTGCCGGTAGTACAAGAAACAAGGTTCAACAAGCAGTTCAAAAGCCTGAAGAAAAAGAATCCGAGCAACCCAATATTTCAGCAGACAAGGGCTTGTGTTCTTCTCCACTTTCAGCTACTAGTTTGTCTCCAAGAACCCCACTTTCAGCTCCCATTGACCATGCTGAGACAGCAGGAAATGATCAAGAAACCAAAATAGAGAATTTGGAAGGCGGGCATGGATTGATGGGAAGTGACGATGATTGTGATAATGACATTAATGATGATTGTGACGATGATCTTTTGATCCCAAATATGGCCTTGAATGAAGATTTCATTAAGGGGTTTCAAGAGCTTGTCGGTGCTAGTGAAGGCGGTGGTGGTGGTTCGAGTAAATAGTCCAGCTAGCTTTTGGAGATAATCTTTCCTCTTCTAGCTCTGCCACCACAGCTGCCAGATTCACTGGTGGTGGCCGCTGCTAATGAAGTTGCTGGAAGTTTTTTTTTTTTTTTTTTAAGAAATTGGTGTTGTACGAAAAAGGGTAGAAATTGGATTTGATGGAAACTTTTCTTTCCCCACCAAGATTGAAGCAGAAGGAGGTAGAAACAATCTTTTCCCTCTTCAACTATATATGGTTCCTTTTTGTCTTTCGAACTTTTTTTTTTTTTTGATAATATTTAAATGAACGTATTTATTTCTGTCTCACCTACTGCTTCAAGAGAAAAAAAAAATAAAATCTTATTATACTTTTTTATTTTAAATTTATAAAAATTTCTAAAACAGTTATAAAATAAATTCATTTTATGTTTTTACTTTTTCAACTAAATAGATTTCTATCTCTTTGTATTTATTCATTATTCTAACCACATTCAACTTAAAAATACAAGTTGATCACAACATTTTGTTATATTTAAATTAATGTATTTAAAAAATATTAAATATATATCATGATAGTTAAATGTGTGAAATTGAGAAGTATCATAATAACCATTGTAAATGATTTAATTGTCAAATCATAGACCAATTTTTAAATCATAGTGGACCGAAATTTTCTTCCCATTTTCTTTAAAGTCATTTAATATATACTTTCTATTTTGGAAGTTCTTAACAGGATGATCATAGAAAAAATGTGGATAACCAAGGAATCTGACAAAAGTCTCTTGGATTGATAAAGTTTACAATAAACTAGAATTTAACCTTCGATCAGTGAATGAATTTTAAGATTATATTTAGAGCTTAATTCCATAGACTCAACAAAAATGTAAAATAATTTATATATGATGATGTCTATAAAAGCAAGGCTTCGATGACTTTTTTCAAGGATTAATGATGCACCATCGAGGAGGATTTTATTTATTTATTTTTTCCAAAAATAACATTCATTTGAAAAGTGAATCTATGGTAAGAGCACCTCTAAATTTGAAGTCTAAGTCTTGCTTATCCTATAATTTAAATAATTTATATGATAATATTTAGTTATTATCTCCGGGTATAAAAGAAGTAAACAATAAAAATTAAGAGGACGAATGATATGAGATGTATTGTAAACACGTTTATGGACCAGATAGAGATAAGATCAAAATTGAAATAAAAAATTATGAAAAAGTCCAAACTCATCAATTTATGGTGCTGTTTTAAACATCGTATTATCATTCAAACATTTTTATTATAAAATATTGATATTTTCTCTATCTCTCTATGGTATTTAGGGTTGTAACTTCAGGACTTGAGAACCCTAATTTTTATTCTCTCTATTCATTGCGTTAACATATTTTTTTGTAATTTTTATTTCGAAAACATAGAAATTTACTCCAAAACCATTCCAAAAACAAATTTATTTTATATTTTTTTTTCTTTGGTTGAATATATTTTTATCTCTTTTATATTGTTTTTCTATCCCTAGATATAAAAAAACACAATCCTTGTATCATGTCATGTTAGATGGATGGTGAAACCATAAAAAATGAAAATTCACCCCATCAGAAAAACATGTCCTTGTTATTTCTCGCTTTTTGATTAATAATAATTACATTAGAGATAGCAATGATAATTATTCTGTACCAATAAAACAAGATAATTATTATTTTTTGTGACCATCGATCCATTTTAAAAGAGAAAGAACTGCTTACCAATCGAAAAGATGGTGATTGTCCATATGAAGCTCCCTTACATCCACTCTATAATTACGGGAAATTTAGCTTTTATGATCATGCAATTATTTTAGCTTAGTGGAATGTACTGTTCAATCAAACAACAATAAACAAGCATCCTATGTGCTGCTCGATGCAAATTGAATGTGCCGTACGTCAAGAGATTCAAATAATTTGCTTAATCATATTAATTATCTATGTTCTGCCCTAATTCACAAGTTTTTTAAGGTATTGGGTTAAGTTCAAAATTAAGGAGAAAATGTAAAAAAAAAAAAATAGAAAGAAAAAAAGAAAAGAAAAGATGTGGGTAACTAATTACTTAGATCTTGATTGATGAAGATGTCAAGTTTTCACATGTTAGAACTTACTCACAAATCTAAACTTGTTAACAGGTTACAACTTTAAAAAATAAAAAAAAATTCTATTTTTATAATTATAAAACTCAAATAAGCTCATGATCTAATTAAAAACCTGAGTTATTAGCTGGACGAGTTAATTAGAGTCAATTCAAAATGATATTATTTCAAGATTTATTTTAAAATTAAAATAATATCATTTTAATCTTTTTAAAATTAAATTAAATCTTATTTAAATTTTAATTGAGTCGATCGGGTTGCAGTTTGATCTATTGGGTCACCCGACCCTGATTATATCAATTATCATTCAATTCAATATGTAATTTAACCTAAATTGGATTTCAGGCTAACAAGTTATTCAATTAATCCTTTAACATTTTATAACACCGAAACACATTTATAAAGTTTTTAATCTTAACATATGAAAACTAATAAAACACGCACAAATCTTCTAATTAAAAATCTCTTGTTGTTGTTTATAATTATGTAAATTCGAATAAAGCAAAACTGAACCTTTTGTCAAGTTGGTGCATGCAAGTTGTTGGTGCCAGCCTTCCATGGATGTAACGAAGACTACACAAACCGTGACAGAACTCAGATTTTCAGCACCCTTTATGATCACAAGACAAGCTCACGATCCCTTTTCGTGCCTGTTCACATTCTCTTTGATGAGGTTTACGGCCAAATCATTTTTATAATCCTTCCTGGAGTCCATACGAATAGGTCAAACACATGTTCTTCTTGATTTATTTATTTTGCATGATATTTACTCATTGAGGGAGAAATAAATCTAGTTAAGAATCTAAGTTCTTGGTAGATATATAATATATAATTATTAAATGGGCAACCTCGATCGCTAGCTATAACATCATCCATGGGGTGGTTCAAGATTCTCATGATGATAAATAATGATGCAAGTTGTTCTTCCTAGCATGTATCAAGTGGGATTTTTTTTTAGGCAAAAAGGGATTGAAAATTAAGGTCTTTTTTATATAGAAATGAGGGGAGGTGTCATGCTCCAAGCAGAAAAGATCAAGTCTTTCACATTTATACACTTCTTGATTGCATTTATATTGAATTCAAATTAAGTTTAAAGTGATTCTATAAATTAATAAAACTAATTAAACATAGATATATGTAATTATACTTAACAACAAAATTTCAACCTAAAACCATACATATTTAGTATTATAATAGCTTTCACGGTCATGCTTTGAAAAAAAAAAAAGGATTTATAAGAAAAAACTTATATAAAAAAATATAAATTAAAAAATTGTTTAGTTACATGTGGTGTTGAATAAAAAAGAAATTTGAAAAATGATATTCATCAAAAAATATTTATTCATTGATAATTCTAAAGACATGTACTAAACTCTAGATGATATTTTTATTTACATGGTGCGATTATTAACACTATATATAGTCTAATTTGATTATTTATCTATTTTTACCATGTCATTATCAATCTAGCACAGCCAAAGAAACTCTTACCCATGGAGAGAATCATGTGTGATCACTTGTTGCTTGCACATGATTTGCTCCAAGAAAATCTAAACACAAGACTTGGTCAAAGAGGATTGTTTGCATCGAGTCTTTTTTTTTCTTCTTTTTTTTCTTTTTTCTTTTAGTTTAGCATGGAAATTTGAGGCCAACAACTTTAATCTTCTTCTTATTTTAAAATTATTGTTCTACCTAATTCTTTTTTAATTAAACACAGATATATATATATATAGATAGACTTATTATGTCTTTTTAGCACATGAAGTTTCAATTCAAAGGAAGACTTGGTGGGTTTATATATATTTTGTGAATAACGTTAATTATAATGAAAGATGTTTGAAAAGTAATTATTTGCTTAATATAACTATGCAACTCTCTCTTTTTATCTTTAATTTACTTTCGATTTTCTTATGCAACTACAATAAGAAAAAAAGGGTTTATATATTTAAATAAATATTTAAATTATTAAAAACCTTAAAAAGCAAGTGTATTAAATAAAGTGTACCTTTATATTTGATTGTCTCTACAGAGAACAATATGGCCCTCATTTTCTCATCCCTCTTACTTTTAGCCCAATATAAAGCCATCTTTCTCCTATTACATCCTTCAATTTTCAAGACCCATATTTTTACTCCTTTGACCCCTTGGTACTGACACAAAATTGCAAATTACCATCATCTCCCATCTGTAATTTGTGATTGGTGTTATAAATCATCACTCTCCTAGACTGCATAGATGAAATCAAAAGGTTTTGTTGGGCCAGAATCTTACTAACGGGCCAGTCTTGATAAATAGCCCAAACAATTTCCCTCACAGGTCAGCATGGGCTCATAATCCTCAATCCATGGACCCTTCAGCCCGATCTAAACTCAAATCTTTCTCCCATTACATCTTAACCGTTCAGCTCCAGGACCCACATATAAACCTCTAATAAACGGTCAAGACTCAGTCACTATCTCCATCACACTTACACAGAATAAAAAATCAATCAACGGTCCCGATTTCTCTCCAAAACCCAAAACGACCAAATCAACACTGATTAAGCCAGAAGCAGTCGTGATCCAGTGCGACAGCGATGTTCCTGCGGGCAATCGGACGGCCATTGCTGTCCAGAGTGAAGCAAACGACGGGGATCGTTGGATTGGACGTGGTACCGAATGCGAGAGCAGTTCTGATCAATCTATACACCAAAACCCTAAAAGAGATCAAAGCAGTGCCGGAAGATGAAGGATACCGTAAAGCAGTGGAGACTTTCACGAAACACAGACTTACAGTCTGTGAAGAAGAAGAAGAATGGGAGAAGATTGAAGAACGGATTGGCTGTGGTCAGGTCGAAGAGCTTATCGAAGAAGCTCAGGATGAACTCAAGCTCATCGGAAAAATGATCGGTCCGTACATCTTCCAGATTTTATCATTATATATATATTTTAAATATTTTGTGTGAAAAATAGGGTGAAACACATTATTGGTTGAGTTTTGGTTCATATTTACCTTTATGATTTTGTTTCGATATCATAGTTTTTAAATCTGATCCATGACATGTTAGGAGTTATATGCTAACCCGTCAACTCGGGTTAATTTATTTTTTGTTTTATAAAAAATAAAAATAATATCATTCTGAATTTTTTTTAAAATTAAGATATTTTGACCAGGTTTTCCTCTTGACCGAAATGCTATTCAACCCAAGTTTTTGATTGATTACAACAGGTAATTTCTATTCTTATTTTTGTTAGAAATTTGGTCTGGCTCTCCCACGTCACGTCAGTTTTAAAACGGTGGTTCTTATTGTACTTTTAAAATATGTAGAAAACCTTAATGTCACCAAAATCTGAAGCTGTAAGGGTAAATATGACCAAACATTGAAGCAATAAGCGCAAATATGACCAAGAATTGTAAGTACAAGAGCGGTAGTGATTAACCGAAATCATTGACCAATTGTGTATTTTACGTTTAAAAAATAAATGTAGCTGTTTGAGCTTGTAGCAAGAGATTATTTAGGGTTAAATTTAATTTGTTTAGCTGATAAATGAGCTTGAAAAAGTATTGTAATTTGCTGAGTTGGAGCATCTTGATTTAGAATATTATCTTGTACAATAGAGGATTGAGTGTGCATTTTTATCATAATCATGTTGTGTTAAATAGCGTCGAGTTGAATATTGATTGATGGATTGTTTTTTCCGAGTTTCGTGTTTTTCCAATAATCGGAAGGATGCATTAAGAGAATTGGGATTTTAGTGTGAAATGAAATTTGATTCTATTGGGATTTTGTCAATGATGTTTTAGGAGATTAGAGTTGCTTGTTATTAATAGGTAAGTGTATTTGTAATTTAGCTTGGTAATTTGTGATCAACTTAACAAATTCATCATTCCGCACTAGTTGGTGTTGCTAATGGGTGATATTACGAGCTTTGAGCTAAACTGGTTCTCACAGATATAGGCTTAAGCGTAAGCTGTCTAAATAAAGGCATGTTAGATACTGGGGCTTTGTGGGAGGCTTTTATGATACTAAGTCGTGTTTTACCACTTAAAGTTTGCTCCTTTCTGCTCTGCCAGTCAACCAATTTCCGGGACTCATGGAGTGTATTGGAATACTTGAGGTTATAGTTGCTTAATCATTACTAATTTGTTAGTTTGATGCTTGTTGGCTAAGGTACTATTTCTGAAATGCGTGAAGTTTGGTTCAATGCTCTACATTTTTTGTAGTTTTAACTGCAGTGTCAAGGTAAGTTTAATGTGAAATGAAGTTTGATTCTGCAGGTATCTTGTCAGTAATAATAAATTAAGAGAATAGGGTTGTGTGTTATTAGCAGGAAGTGCTTTTTCGTGAAGATTGTTAATGTGTCACTCAAGTTGGCCGCGTTAAGTTCCTAACCAGTTGGTAACTCTGATGGATAATTTCCTCAGTTTGTTCTGATTGCACATTTTTGTGAGCTTTTTAGATTCCTTTTTCTACCACTTTAATGTAAATCATTCTAAGCCTACAGAGTTTACCAATTTGTATGCATGGAAGATTTTCTTGGAGTATCTTTCCGGCAAAAGAAAGCAAAAAGAGAAAAGAGAAAAAGAAGTATGCATATGGATTTTAAACTTTCATTTGCATTAGAATCCCTTTAACAACTGACATGATTTTGTTCCGTGAACAGAGTGGGATCCTTGGGGTGTTCCTGATGACCATGAATGCGAAATTATAGAGAATGATGCTCCCATTCCTAAGCATGTCCCAAGGCATATACCTGGTCCTCTCCCTGCAGAGTTTTACCAGACACTCGAGGCTGTGCTGACAAAACGTGTGGAACCAAAGGGTGCACCTGCTGTCACATCTGTTGAATCGCAGTCAAAGGCATAACATGCCGCCGGCAGTCATTTTGGGAAACACTGAACTTGAGTGTTGAATCAGTTTCTTTGCTGATAGTTTCTTGTTTGTGTTTGTTATCTTGTAATCCCTATTTTCCAGATTGAATAGGATTCGATTTATGAGACACGGGCTTGAACCATTCGGGGAACAATCGTGAATGGGTGTAACAAGTATTTTTTTCTTCTTCTTGTTTTTGTTTTTATAACCCTCGCTCTTTGCTTCATGGGGAAATAATACATCTGGTATTCGATTGATCAGACTACGTGTGCTGGTGCCCTCGTTAACCCTTTGTTTGAAGTCAGGAGGGCGAGTGCTCTCACGAGCTAAATTTAGTCCATGTAATAATTTCTCGTGTGCGAGGCCATGTACTGTAGTTGTAATGATATACGGTTTCTGTGCTAGCTGGGATTTAAAAAGACAGTGCAATGGGACTGCTATGATATGAACCTTATT
>Ga0325411_1003626_pt1 | contig 17427 bp, 10 predicted proteins | sample PopdelMetagenome_13_FD_206181 | JGI IMG/M metagenome (GOLD analysis project Ga0325411, IMG submission 206181) | Populus deltoides microbial communities from Bellville, Georgia, United States - Xylem-PdIQD-R4 | ecosystem: Host-associated > Plants > Phyllosphere > Stem > Wood/Secondary xylem...
CTCCAACGCCACTAGCAGTGACCACCCCTTACATTAGGTAATTTTCCTTCCTTAATAACCTATATTTTGCTTTTCTTTTTATGATACATGCAGGACGTGAATTAATTCACGTCCTGCTACCTCTCTTTGCCAGAAAAGAGAGATGGGTAGACCCTCAGCCTAGCCCATCTTTTTTATACATTGAAAAAATTATCAGGCCTTCAGTCATCCTAACCTAATCGGATTGGGCTTGGGCATTGAGCCCAGCCAGCCCTGCCCTTAAGATAAGAGCGTTTTGCTAAACATACCCTAGTGCCTTTCTCCTAGTTTTTAATTTTTCTTTATATTAAATGATGTGAACCTTGTGATCACACAACTCACACGTAAAGACATTAATTCCTGAAAAGTCAAGTAAATCAAGTTTGATAGGAGTGTGACATAAAGATAACTTGTACCTAGACACTATCACTATTGGAAACGAAAAGCCCCCACCCAACAAATATTGATTCGCGAATGAGAAGTATAAGGATGATGCCACGAAGCTAGTTGTTCTTCGATATGTCATTTTCAGTTCTTTAGAGAAGTAAGGAAGGGAGATTATCCCCCCAACACACAACAAGTGCAGCAAAAGAAGTTTATTGATTTGAAAATTATGTAACCTTACATGTCTGGTTATGCTCTTATTTATACTGACTCCAAACTAAAATCAACCCTAATGGACCCCCCTTAGGTGGACTTATATGAGGCCCACTTACAATTGACCCAAATAAGTAATTATAACCCAAACACTAAGAAGAACATAATAAAAATCTGAAAATTACTATCCTAAATATGCTAAAATCAGATTTGTCACCCTTAAGAAGTTCCAAATAAACTAGGAAATCTGATCTGAACGTAGAATTAATTCTAAAGTCTTCTTTCCTTGTTGTAACTAGGATGAATAAGGAATCCTTGTAAGAAAAAGATTATGAAACATTTATGAATCCTTGCCACACTTGGAAACTATATTGTAGCCCATTAAAGATTCTTGTAGCTCTAGGAGATTCATAAAACAAGCTGTTATATCCTTGTAGGAAAAGAATTCTAACCAAATAGGAAGTCCACAAGTTAAAAGGAAATAAATAATAAAATTCGTACAGCCTCTGTTGATTGTGATGCCTTCCTGAACTCTGATTTACCTGAAATTTTAACCCAAGGTAGAACAGCCTGTCTGGAAAGTCCACGTACAGTTTTAGCCTGATCCAACGATCAGATTAGGGAATTATAAATATTGCCGTGAAATTGGATAGTTATGCATTTTATGTCAGAATCCGAATGTAATTGTTTTTTCATTGCCTGGATCGTATCATTAAATCTTAGCCAAATAAAGCTTTTAAAAATCCAGAAAGTTCTAAAAATTTTCAAGGACTATTTTGAAATTATTATTAGGTCCTTCGCGTGTTTTGTCGACATTTTACCTAATATCTAGTTGTAGACTTCTACTAAAAGATATAGACCCGATATAGACTTCTATGAGGTTAGATAAAGAGTGGATGGTAAGGCGTGCTTATTTAAAATTATTATCAGCTACTACTTTCATACAATATTGTTGGAGGCAAGTGCTTGCAAGAAAAGAACTCTAAAGGCTTCAACAAGAGGCTAAGTAATTGTCCATTTAACCTGTTATGATTTGAGGATGAATCATCTTGAAGAGAGAAGGAATGATACGATCAAAACAATGTCAAATTTAGATTTTGGCGTAAAATTTCCTACCGTCTAGTTTTACGCTATTGATCATAACATCAAATCTAACCGTTGGATCAAATTGAAACTTTACTAGAAGATTCCAGAAGTATTTGTCTATGTTGGGGTAAATTTTCAAGTGAATCAGAGTTCAGGAAGGACTTGTGATACAAGTTAGAACAAACTATATGAATTTCATTATTTACTTTCTTTTTGACTTGTGGACTTCCTTATATGACAATGAGCATTTTCTTATAAGGATGATACAACTTGTTTTTGGAAATTTTCTAGCTTTAGAAGGATCTTTAATGGGCTATAACGTAATTTTTAAGTGTGGTAAGGATTCATTAATGTTCCAAAATTCTTTTCTTACAAGGATTCCTTATCATCCTAGCTACACAAGAAAAGAAGGATTGATGGTATTCAATGACAAATTGGTTTCTAGGGTAATTGAACATCATTGTAGGCTATAAATAAGCCTTATATCAGACTTGTATTGTTTTCTTTTTTTTCTTCTCTTCTCACAGAAGCATAGGGGATTGATTTATGAGTTTTATTTTTATTATCTTAGATATAACCCTAGGCTTGTTTAAGCTTAATTAATACTTTGTTTTTAGTTAGGATCCAAAACTTGTTTGGACCAGGGTTTGGACTTACTAATAAAGGTTTTGAGTTAGTTTTTGTAAATGAGTCAATTCAGCCCACAAAGATAGATCTATTAAGGTTAATTTCTCAGAACTATTTAAATGCATGTGAAACCTAAATTTCATAACCTTTGATGAATAATACTTTTGAACTTTTCAGTTTAATGTGTGAGAGAGATTCTTGAATTTTTTTTGTTCTTGAACAAACTGAATCTGACTTATCAAAGATTAACTGGCTCCGTGACGTTATTCGATTTCATTTCAACAATGTTGATGCATTGAGACAAGTTTTTATTGTGTTATATTCCTATCAGATCTCTTTTGGCTTTCTAAGATCAAATCTCAATCTTAATTGTGGGTTGCATGACTACATGATCACAAGATTCACATCAATACATCAATGAGGTATATTTTTAAAATCATTTTAAAAAATAATTTTAATTAATATATAAACTAATAAAAAGATATATTTTCTATCAAATAATAAAATAATTTAATGAACACTTACATCTAAAATGTCTAAAATTTTGAGCTGCTGTTTAGTAATTGAAAATGAAATTTCAAAATAAATAATAAAGTCATCTTCTAAAGGTCTCTTTTAGATTGTGGTAGCGGTGACAGTTTAAAGTAATTTTCGCTTAGAAATACATTAAAATAAAATTTTTTATTTTTTAAAAATTATTTTTAACATTAATACATCAAAACCATATAAAAATATATTAAAAACTTTTAAATTTTTAAAAACATGATTTGCATTACATTTCCAAATACTCTTATAAGTTGTAATGGTAGAGAAAAGTAAAAAAAAAGCATACATATGATGAGATAAGAGTTAAGTGAGATTTGAAAAAAAAAAAAAAAAAAGAACGAAAAAAAAGAAGAAGAGAAGAAGTAAGTGAATCTGGTGGGCTTTGAGCTGTGATTTAGTTATCCTTTGCACGTCTCCAAAATCCCTAGAAAGTATCTCTCTCTCATACACACAACATTTTATGTCTAAGATCTCCAACTGCATAAGATTTGCTTCAAAACCCCATTTTCTTCTAGCAACACTTGGGTGAGGGAAGTAGAGAGGTGGTGAGAAAGAAGAGTATATCAGATGTCTCACGTGAGATGAAGAATAAGACCCCCTTTCCTATTCATCTCTCCCTTGTCATTGCCTTTTTTCTAGGCACAGTTGTATGCCTCTCTGTTGCTCAACAAACACCAACTATCTCGAGCTATGGACGAGGCCTCAGTGATGCTGAAGCTATGTACATCAACAAGCGGCAGCTTCTTTACTACAAAGATGAATTTGGTGACAGAGGAGAGAGAGTCACAGTAGACCCATCTCTAGTTTTTGAGAATCCAAGACTTAAAAATGCTTACATGGCATTACAAGCTTGGAAACAAGCCATTTTCTCAGACCCTCTAAATCTAACAGCCAATTGGGTTGGGTCTCAAGTTTGCAACTATGAGGGGGTTTTCTGTTCTCAAGCTCCATACAACCAAACAATCCGTACAGTTGCCGGCATTGATCTCAACCATGGTGATATTGCCGGCTACTTGCCAGAGGAGCTTGGCTTCCTGGTGGATCTTGCATTGTTTCACATCAACTCCAACAGGTTTTGTGGGACTATACCTCACAAGTTCAAGAAACTGAGGTTACTCTTTGAACTGGATCTTAGCAACAACCGGTTTACTGGGAAATTCCCACAAGTTGTGCTCAAGCTACCTTCACTCAAATTCTTGGATCTGAGATTCAACGAATTTGAGGGCACTGTACCGAAAGAGCTATTTGATAAGGACTTGGATGCAATCTTTATCAATCACAATAGGTTCGTTTTCGATCTGCCTGTAAACTTTGGCAACTCCCCAGTATCAGTCATTGTTTTGGCAAACAACAAGTTCCACGGATGTGTGCCATCAAGCTTAGGTAACATGTCAAATCTCAATGAAATCATCCTCATGAACAATGGATTTAGATCTTGCTTGCCAGCAGAGATAGGTTTGCTTAAAAACCTGACAGTGTTCGATGTTAGCTTCAATCAATTGATAGGTCCATTACCTGATACAGTTGGCGGGATGGTGAGTCTTGAACAGCTCAATGTAGCTCACAACATGCTCTCTGGGAAGATTCCGGCAAGCATTTGTCAGTTGCCGAATTTGGAGAACTTCACCTTCTCTTATAACTTCTTCACTGGAGAGCCACCAGTTTGCTTGAGTCTGCCGGATTTCAGTGACAGGAGAAATTGTTTGCCAGGAAGACCAGAACAGAGATCTGCAGCACAATGTAAGGCTTTTTTGTCTATGCCTGTTGATTGTAGCTCGTTTAGATGTGCTCCTTTTGTTCCATCGTTGCCTGCTCCTCCTCCGCCTTCACCTCCAGTGCCAGTACTTTCACCTCCACCACCGGTTGTTATTCCAAAGTTACCACCAGCTCCTCCACCAACAGTTTACTCACCGCCACCACCTTCACATCCACCACCACCAGTATACTCTCCGCCTCCACTACCGCCAGTGTATTCACCACCACCACCGCCTCCTCCCCCACCTTGTATAGAACCGCCTCCACCATCACCGCCTCCGCCAATACATTATAGCCCACCACCACCACGTCCAGTTCATTACCGTTCACCTCCCCCACCATCACTGCTTCCACCAGTCAACTACCATTCGCCCCCACCACCATCGCTTCCACCGCCAATTCCATGCGAAAACCCTCCACCACCCCCACCACCACCCCCACCCCCACCGATAATCTATGGAAGTCCGCCCCCTCCGACTCCAGTGTATGAGGGACCATTACCACCAGTCACTGGGGTGTCATACGCTTCACCTCCACCACCACCCTTCTATTGATTCTTTTGAGAATTTACCTCTAACCTTCCATCAAACCAAACAAGGAAAGCAACACTATGGAATTCGTCATCAGGGTTTCTTTTTTCCTGGCAATTCTCGTCGCTCATTAAGAGAAAATTGAGAAAGGGTCTGTGCAGTTTTCCGCTTTTGATTGAATCATTGGTCTCTCAGTGGGATTTTATTGCATCATTGTTATTGATTATTGAAGCAGAGAAGAGGATAAAGAGAGGTAAGAGGAGACGTTCTCTCCATATTTATTTGAATTTGTAATGAAATATTTGAGTTGCGAAATAAAAATGGCAGAGAAAGATCAGTAGGCTGCAGAGAAAGTTGAATGCATCGGGGATGAAACGGAGGCCCAAATCAGGGCTAGCTTAGCTAGCATTGCTGCTGGTTTGTGGGGTTTTTTTTTTTTTTTATCGTACTTATTTCCTTATTTTTCTTTTCTATATATAGTATAATCACGAACATTTCACTTGTACCATGTTGTAATTTCGTTTTTGTTGTGGGAATGAAAATTACATTTGCCCAAATTGTCAGTCAATTCATGCCCATTTTGTTTGATCACTCTTGCCTAATTTCTCTCTCATAGTAAGATTTTGCTATCAATAAACAGAATTTAGAAGCAGTTTAACTAAGTAGCTAAATGATCTTGATGAATTTCTTTCTGGGAATCCATGCGTTTCAGTTTCAGTGATCATATCCTCCTCTTCATTCATCAAGAAATGCCAGTTGCCATGTACATAATACATATTTGTGGGACATTTGACAACTATTTTCCAGCTTATGCAGAGAAAAAAACAATTCCGGACTTCGATTCCAGTATGTGGGTGTTCTTTTTAAAGTGAATTAGGGGGGCGGGCATCTGTGTTGTGTCGTTTTCGATCGGGACGAGCTGCAGGTTCTTATTAATCCCAATCCAGTCCCCTTGATAGGTGCTGGATTTTACTCTTTTGATTTCCTTTTCTTTTTTTCATTAGATTAAATAGCGTGCTTGCAGTCAAAACATCATTTTGTCAAAAAATTATTTATTTATTTGTACTTCAAATTAATTTTATTTATTATTTTTAAATTGATTAAATATATTGATATAAAAAATAAGTTTTAAAAAATAAAAAAATATTATTTAAGATATTTTTAAATTAATTTTTTTAAAAAATAATAGCTATTTGAAACTACAGTCCAATCGCCCGTTTGCATTCCGTTCCCTTTATGTGACTTCGAAATTTTGAATTTAAAACCTTTGAAATTATTAACCTCATCACTTGATGGTTTCAAACTTGGGCTATTGGACTCTGGGATGTTGATCTTTTACGGTAGTATATGCTCATGAAAAGTTGAGTCAAATTGGAAATCTCTCTTTACCGTTAATACTTTTAGGTGTGCATCGTTATGTATCATATGGCATGTTGGTCAGTGGTGTCCGCTCCTAAATTCCCTCCCTTGCACGCGTTTCCTTTGAAAAGGTGCAAAAAACTCCTCCATCCATTCTTGTTTCCCGCCGCTTGAATGAGATCGCTATTGGATCATTTCCGTTATCATCTTTTCTCAACATGGATCATCTGAGCTGTCTTTACCTCTACTGTTTCACACGAGTTGAGATAAGATGGAATTGCAACAACCATCACCACTGGCCAATCCACTAGCCCAACTGCTGTCTTTATCCTCTCATTTGTGTGGCAACATTAGCTCTGGTAGCACAAAAATTGAGTGAAGTTGAGTGAAGCCCATATTCGCATGTAGGCAACTTCAAAGCACAATTTAGCATCTCTCCTCTTAGATGGAGAAAAGCAGAGAAAGTGTCACGTTATCAGATCCCTACTGGAACAACTTTATTTGTATTGGTGGGGCAATTTAAAGGCTCTTACTGATGTACTGATGTGGATGAGCCTAAAAATATCATCAGTAACACAACATTTGTTCCAAATAGTCCAATAATTCGGTCTAAGACAAATATATTAAAAGAGACATTAAATACATTGGTTTTGAAGGTTTCAACCAAGTTAAAAATGAAATATCCATAAGAGTATCAAGAGAAGGCCTTGGTATATCTTATCCATGTGCAAGAGGGCCCCAATACAACCTTATTTGGACCATTAAGTGAGGATAACAAATAAAACAAAAGAATCTTACTATAACTTAGAAATAACATAGATGACTATCTTTTTCTTTTGTTTCTACGATTAATGGGCTGCATAGAAGGCTATAAATATGCCTTGAATCAGTTGTGTAATATTTTATTTCCTTTTCTTCTTCTCATGGAAGAACATGGATTTAATATTAGAGGCTTTATTTTATTTTGTTAGCTACAGTCCAAGGCTTGTTTGGGCTTAATTAAGACTTTGTTTTCAACTAGGATCCAAGGCTTGTTTGGATCAGGTTATGGGCTTTTCAGTTTAGGGTTTTTGAGTTAGTTTTGAGTAGACCTCATTTAAGTCCACATAAGGGGTCCATTAAGGTTAATTTTTCAAGAACTATTTAAACTCATATAACCAAAATTTTAGGAGCCATTGATGAATATTACTTCTGATTTTTTCAGTTTTAACGTGTGAGAGTGATTTTTGTATTCTTCAGTTCTTGAACGAACTGATTTTGACTTATCAAAGATTAATTGGCTTTGTGGCGTCATTCTACTTCATTTCAATAGTGTCGATGCCTTGAGGCAGGTTTCCAATATGCCACACTCCTGACTTTTTTTCGGCTTTCCAAGATCAAGTCTCAGTCTTGATTGTGGGTTGCATGACCACGTGGTCACGAGATTTGCATCAGTTGATATCAGAGCTAGGCTCCAAAATAAGATCATATCCTTCTGTTATTTTCATTTTTTAGTGTTCCTTTAAGTTTTTTAGTGTTTGTGTTGTTTATCTTCTTGTTCTTTGTGTCCGCGTCATCTAAGCAAAAGAAAAAATGGTTATATTTCATATTGTTACTATCTCTAATCATATCAGTAACATATATAAGAGATATTAGTTGAAATTTGAAGATTTGAAGGATGATTCAATTTTGCCGCAAAAACACAACTCTTAGTGAACTATAAACAAACCACATCATAATCGATTGAAAATTCATATTCCATCTATTTGGGGTGAGATCAAATCATATGTCAAATTTAGATGCATTCTGATATCGTTTGCTTAAGGTTTTAATTCGAGGTTCAATTCTATCGCAGAAACACAACTCTTAGTGAAATATAAGCAAATGACCTCATAATAAATTCAAACTTCATATTCTATCTATTAGTGGTGAGATCGCAACATATGTAAAATTTAAGCTTATTTTGATGTCGTTTGCTTGAGGTTTTAATTCTAGGTTCAATTCTGCCGTAGAAACACTACTCTTAGTGAACCATAAGCAAACCATCTTATAATCAATTGAAACTTCAAATTCTATGTATTGGGAGTGATATCATACCATATATTAAATTTGGGCTTATTTTAAAATTGGCTTCTGGAGGTTTTAATTGGAGGTTCAATTCTGCCGCAAACTGATCATACAAAGGGTTTGGGTACCTAGACATAAGACAATGACCTATAAATTGTTTTTTTGGTATTTGTAGTATTATAATACTAAATATTGAATTTTAGGTCATTTCAAGATTTTTTGGTCTGGGTTTCAATTTTGTTATGTAAAAATTGTGTAACACGTTAGATTTGTGTCAAGTTTCAAAATGTGATCCTTACTGTTTGGTTTTGTCCAAATCTTTTTGTTTCTATTATATTTGGCTTATCTAGGAGTCAAGTAATTTTTTTGCTAATATTCGCTTCTGTTTTGTTTTATTTCGTGTCTTCATTTCGTCCACAATATGTATGAATTTGCATTGCTACTCGCGGAATCGTAAGCATAATTTTTTTTTCTTCGTTTTCAGTATATTTAGTAATTCTTGAGTCTAAAAAATTAATTAGAGTGCACTGGGAAGGCTATTAGACTTTGATTTGTTAATTTCACTTCCGAAAGAACCAAAAGAAAACAAGTTGTGAGGTAAAAAGTGTAGTGAACTTATTAGAGTGAAAAGCCTTGATTTTTTTATGTGATACACGAGAGGTGTGAGGATATATTTTGTGCTATTAACCAAATTTTACAGATTCAAAGAATGTCTGAAAACATGAATCAGCGACACAAAACGCTGACGTAGCTTTCCAATTGCGAGTCATAGGCCAACAACTGGAGCTGCTGTCTAAGACGTACAAGGATCTAAAAGATGAGGTGAATTTGGTAAAGCAACAGAATAGTGGCCATTGGGGGTGCCGTTACTCCACTTATCTTAAAGTTGATACCATGTGTATTTTAAAAATGAGATGAGTGATGTGTGAAGGTCTTAGATCCATATCCAATATATATGCATGATAAACATGAATAACTATGCATGCTAAAGCAGTAAAAAAAGCAAAAAATAAAACTTGATAAACTCAAACAACACAACAACAAAAACACAGTACGACAAACATTGTTAGCAATAAAAAGACAAAAAGCAAAGCTTAGTCTTAAGAAGTTTCTAGTGGAGTCGTCATTCTTTCACACCCTGGACATCATGACGACCGATTAAAATTTAAAATCAATGGAAAAATGACAGATATTTGGCATCTTGTTCTTTGGGGGGAAATGTCTAATTCAACAAGTCGTCACCTAGTACTATGGTAACATGAACCCTAACTGCTTAACATGGATTCTATAGAATGGGATTGGTTACGCGAAGGGAAAGATGCTATCACCCCTTTAACATCTTACCTAAGGCAGACTGCATTGCTGGTTTTGTATAAAATTGCTAAGAGTTTGTTGTATTATGCTTTTCATGGTCCGCCTAGGATATTCCTGACTCTAGCGTCAGTGAATAACCAACTACAAATATTTTCAACTCTGGTGTTTGTAAATATTGCACAAGCCAGAAAGTGCGGTATTCCTGACTCTGACGCTAGTGAATAAATCCATAAAATTATGTATTAAACAAAATAGAAACTCTTTTTTTTTAATCTTTTTTGGACTGGATCTAGCCTAGTCACACGGGCTGGACTGAATCCAGCTAAGCCCAACCTGGTTACTGGCCCAAATAAGTAATCGGTTTTGCCACTATTGCATGCATGCGCGAATAATTCACGTACGCATGCAACAGTAACAATGTAATTAAATTATCAAAATAAGGAAAAAAGAACTTACCTGAGGCTGTTATGTAAAAATTGTTGACGGTCTAGTTTGTTGTTCACAGTGGAGATAGCATTGGTGGAGTGAAGGAGGGCTTCTAGATGTTGCTTTAATGGAAAACATGAGGAGCATAGTGAACCTTTCCATGCTATTTGCTATTGTTGCTGCACTGCGACACTAGTGTTGCAACAAGTGCTGGACCGAAATGAAAGTTGCTATTAGACTTGTAGGTTGTGCAGCTGACACCGATGGCTACTGCTTTAGAAGGGGAGGAAAGGACAAAAAGGTTCTTTCTGCTGGGTTTGTGAGATGAAGGAGATGAAATGTGGTCTTTTCTTTTTTGTGTTTTGCTCCATCTGGGTTACGGGGATGAGCCGAGGGGGAAAACAAATGAGTTGAGAGCTGTTTCTGAAGGCCGGGGAAAAAGAAAAGGAAAAGGCTGAGGAGGGGGGAGACAGTGGCTAGTATAGGGTTCGCTGCCCCCTCCTATCTTCTTTTTTATGTTTCTCTCTTTTAGAGTTTCTGATAATGGGCATCCCTCTAGGGTTTCTTGTGATTGTCTCCTCTTCTTTATGCACTGAGATTTATATTTATAGTGCAAGAGTCCCATCACGTGTGAGAAACAAAGTTTCAACCAAATTCATTCTCTCCTTTGAAGTTTGAATTTGATTAAGAATCAAATTCGAAAGCAGATAACTATCATTATCTTGAAGATAAAGATATAATGATAAAAGCACATTGTAGTCCTTAATTTTCACGCAAGCTGACAAATCACACTTTTCATCGAAATAAGTCTTTGATATTTTATATTTACAGTTTACCCCCATAAAATTAAAATAAGAGCTAATGAGCCAAAATTGTATAACACCTTCAGTAGCACAAAAATGTTCCCCCAGCCAAGTTGAGTGAAGCCCATATTCGCATGTAGACAACTTTAAAGCACAATTTAGCATCTCTCCTTTTAGATTGGGAAAAACAGATGTCCAGAGAAAGTGTCACATTATCAGATTGCTGTTGGAACAACATTATTTGTATTGATAGGGCAATTTAACCCATTACATTTTCCAAATGGTCCAATAACTCGGTGCAAGACAAAGGCCAATATTGAAAGAGGCATTGAATGCATTAGTTTTGAAGGTTTGGACCAAGTCAGAAATGAATGGTCCATTGAATTATCAAGAGGAAGCCTTAGTACATCTTATACATGTGCAAGAGGGGTCCAATACAACCTTATTTGGGCCATGAGGTGAGGACAACAAAATAATCCTACCTTTTCCTTTTGTTTCTAGTATTAATAGGCTGCATGAAAGGCTATAAATAAGCCTTGAATTAGTTCTGTAATATTTTATTTCCTTCTCTTCTTCTTATGGCAAAACATGGATTTAATATTATGGGCTTTATTTTATTTTATTAACTACAATCCGAGGCTTGTTTGGGCTTAATTAAGACTTTATTTTTAGCTAGGATCCAAAACTTGTTTGGATCATGTTATGGACAACCCTAGGTATGAAAGCTTCAGGAAAGCCACCAGCTTTGCAGGTTGTAATGCCTCCTCTTACTCTGTTAAGTAATTCTTATGAAAAGCAATAGTGTTAGTTAGCCAAGGAAGGAAATAAGTCTATTAGCCAGCAAAAGACAACTCAGCTAGAACCCCATTATTCGGTGGATAATTGTATGCCAGCTGAACCTTTCCCACCTATTAATTCATTAGACAACAACATTCAGCATGACACTACTTATGTCCACCACTCTTAACAGTGGAAATTTAAACTTTCTAAAGGCTGTTAAGGGTGTAGTAAAAATTGACGTTATTAAGAGCCTAAATAGAAGCTTGCAAATACTCACCCCTGACTCTAGAATATGGACGTGTCATAGTAAATCCTCCTTAGGACATGTTTGAAGTAGGCTGTAAACTTTGGCAATCAAACCTTGTTGGACACTTTTATGATGAGGATCAGCCCCACACCAAGCGTAATTATGCCAATGACCCATTGGAGGTGTCAATTGGGCTAATTATAAGAGCTAGGGAAAAGAAGCTTAAAGAAACATTAAATGAGCTTGTTCAGAACATGTGGAGGAAGATAGACCTAGAGGGGTTGGGACATTTAAGGAGCATGAAGGACACAACCTTTAATTCATTTAATTCAGGTCCAAGAAGAGCCCAATTCGTGTGGAACAAGGGGCTGATGTGTCCAGCCCCATACCGGCCTTGTTAAGCTTGTTTTTTTCCTAATGTTACAAGGATAGAAAGTCAGCAATTTATTCTCCTAATTAAGTAAGGAAGTTCCTAAAGAGGGGAGGATTATTTAATGTTTTTCCTAACCTAGGAAGGAAAGTAATTAAATCAGCAATAAATGAGGAAATTTGTTTTCTTATTTGTCCAAGTTAAATAATGAAATCCAAGCTAATCGAGGACATCAAATGGGGCAACAACACAAAATTTTCAAATAAGATTTCTCCTAGTTTATTTGGGACTTCTTAAGGGTGACAAATCTAACTCTAGCATATTTAGGATGGTAACTTTTGGATTTTTATTATTTTCTTCTTAGTCTTTGGGTTATTATTACTTATTTGGTCAATTATAAGTGGGCTTTATATAAGTCCACCTAAGGGGGGTCCATTAGGGTTTCTTTAAGTCTAGAGTCAGTATAAATAAAGGCATAACCAAATTTGAAGGGTTACACAATTCATATTAATAAAACTTCTTATTTGCCGCACTTGTTGTGTGTTGGTGGGATAATCTCCCTTTCTTGGTTCTCTAAAGAACTGAAAACGACTTATCAAATGACAACTGGCTTCGTGGCATCATCCTTATACTTCTTGTTCGCTAATCAATATTCATTGGGTGAGAGTTTTCTGTTTCCTATAGTGCTGGCGCTTAGGTATAAGTTATGTTTGTGTCACTCTTATCAAACTTGATTTACTTATCTTTCTGGGAATTGGTGTCTTTGTGTGTGGGTTGGGTGAGTTCCATTGCTAGTGCTATAGGGATCCCTCTTCACACTGGCCTCACAACCCTAATGTGCCAAAGGCTGACTTACACAAGAGTATGTATTAAGATAAATGCTTCGAAGATGATATGTGAAATGGAAGAAAATTTGATCTTCTCTTTCCAAATGGTATGCTAATTGCTATTTCAATCGAGTATGAGTGGCTTCCATGCAAGTGTAGTGGTTGCAATTTTTTGGCAATACTCTAGTAACTTGTCCCAATAATAACAGACTAAGGGTACTAGTTCAACACATGGCAGGCCAATTCAGTTTAAATGGCAAGAAATTGTGAAATGGAAGAAAGATTTTAAAGAGAATGGTGAGGGTATGGTGTTGCGGTTCCTAGTGGTGATCGAGTGAAAGGGCGCGAGACTTTAGGTGATGAGTTGAATAATAATTCTTTTGACCTATTTGTAAAACCATTCTCGAGATTCCTTTTCAGACTCCCTTGATCGTACATGATGTACATAGAGTCTGAGAGGAGCTAGGCGCTCCACCTGCGACAACTGATTCTACTGAAAAGTGCAGTGATCAGGAGTTTTCAGAGGCGGTGAGTCCATTGTTTCAAACTCCATCAAACTTGATCATTAATGAAGAGGCTATAGACTCTCTGGAGAAAAAAGAAAAAGAGTTCGCCAGGTTCAAAGCAAAAGAAAAGGAAGTCTAGGACGAGGGGGTAAATAGAGGTGATTGTATGTTTTTTGTTTCCACCTTCCTTTTTTTTTCCAGTGAATATTGGATGTTGTAATATTAGAGGGTTGAATGATCCCTTAAAGCATTTAGAACTGCGTCGCCTTTTTTGGGTTGGTTGAAACTCGGGTTAGAGAATCAAATAAAGATAATGTGGTACGGTTCAGCTTTGTGATACAACCCAAGCAAGGTCAGATTCGGATTTTGGCGTAACAGTTTCTACCATTCAGTTTCATGCTATTAAGCATAACTTCAAAACAAACCATTGGATCGAGTTGAAACTTTACCATAAGATTCCAGAGGTATTTGTTTATGTTGGGGTACATTTTCAAGTGAATCCACGTTCAAAAAGGACTTGCGATATAGGTCAGAACAGGTTATATGAATTATGTTATTTACAGACTTGTGGACTTCCTATTTGGCAAGGATCCTTTTCCTACAAGGATGCGGGAGCTTGTTTTTGGTAATTTTCTAGTTCCACAAGAATCTTTAATGACCTGCAATATAATCTCCAAGTCTGGCAATGATTTATTAATGTTTCAGAATTGTTTTCTTATAAGGATTCCTTATCCATCATAGCTACACAAGGAAAGAAGGGCTGGTGGTATTTAATGACAAATCAGTTATTTTTATTATTTTCTTTCATGTTTCGGCTTATAGAACTTTGTTTTAAGCTAGGATCCAAGGCTTGTTTGGATCAGGCTATAGGCTTTACAGTTTAGGGTTTTTGGGTTAGTTTTGTATGTGAGTCAATTCAGCCCACAAGGGCAGATCCATTAGGGTTACTTTTAAGAACTATTTAAACACATGTAACCTAAGTTTCGACAGCCTTTGATGATTATTACTTCTTAATTTTTTAGTTTTAACGTGTGAGAGTCATTCTTGCATTCTTCAGTTCTTGAACAAACTGAATTTGACTTATCGAAAATTAACTGGCTTCGTGACGTCATTCTACTCATTCTAATAGTGTTGGTGCCTTGGGACACGTTTCCATTGTGTCACACTCCTATCAGACCTATTTTGGCTTTTCAGGATCAGATCTCAATCTTGATTGTGGGTTGTGTGACCATGTGATCACGAGTTTTACATCATAATGTTCTAGACTTTTTTTTAATATCTTGTCTTATTTGCATAATTATGAATTTGCTAATGGTGGTTGAATCTGAATTTATTGGGATCTAAATGAGGTTAAGGTTGATATTTTGGGTAGTTCGGATCACATTGCTCATGTTGGTGTTTTTATAGTGGGTACCAGTTCGATCTTCAATGCTTTCATTATTTACAAAGATAACAGGCCTTCTAAATAGGAGGCTTTATGGTTTGATATTGTTAGGCAAAGCGATGTTTGGGGGTCATCCATGCTATCCGCTCATTCGACGAGAAGAGAGGTGGTGTTATATCGTGGTTGGTGTGGCAGAATGATCTGAATCACTATCTTACCTAATCAGATTTGAATGACCTTAGATTCACGGGTTTCAAATTCACATGAAGTAATCAGCAACGTAACAATCCTATACTAAAAGAAGCTTGATCGAGTACTTGTCAATATGAAGTAGGAATGTGAGTTTGCGGGTTCAGAAGCTCATTTCCTACCGTTTGGTGTTTGCGGGTTCATGTTTGATTTGTTCGAATGTTCTCCCTAAGATTAATAACGTAGATCTACCACAATTATTAAACTCGGTTGCTTCATAAGTTATATATACCACAACTCCGGTTTTGATAGCAAACTTAACAATAGATTGTTCACAATAATAACTTAGAGCGGAATTTAGCAATTAAAATAACCAATCATAGGAAATAAGAATAGGAGAACAAATATATTCATTCATCATATAAACTAAAAAGAAAAGGTAAAATAAATCTTATAGTTCTTAAAATCCGAATGTTTCTGTGTCCTTGCAACTAAGAAAAAAAGTTTAGCCTTGCATGTATATTGAACAACTAATCAAAAAGAAGGAGGAACGTATGATTTTAGGTTTCTTAGAGGAAAGGTGCATTTTTTCTCTCTTGGCTGGCCGCCCCCTCTTTCCTTTCTCTCTTTCTTTTTATATCATAGGAAACCCTAATCCCTTTTCTACAAAATAGTCCTTTCTTAAGTAGACAATTTATACTTAAGTGTTTCAATAACTATTTTCCTAAAAAAGGAGAAATAGTCTTGCATAAAATCTTCAAGCTTTGACTTTTGACTTAAAGGAGCTAAACTACTGAAATAAAGACTTATATGTCAATTTGGATGCTTTGAAAAGTATTTTGAACTTGTTTCTTCACAAAACCTGCCTGTTGGCAAATTTCATATGTCATTTTAGAAATAGCTCAAGATATTCAAGTCGGAATGGACAAAGGTCAACATTGGCAGAATGCGAGATTTGTCTTTGAAGGCTGCAATTTCCATGCTCTCTCTTTTTTTTTTTTCCCATATATATAGAGAAAGATATGGATGTTAGCTTTCTAATACCACTGGAATCACTTCGTTTCAACCTCTCGAACTCAAGCTCTACACAAAATATTAACGGAAGGTCAAATATACTAATTATCTTCAATTTACTTCGTTTTGAATCTTTCATCCATAAGTACCTTCAAAACATAAAACAAAAATATCAAAGCGTTTTATGTATAAAACATAGGTAAAACACTAGGTAAATATAGGTAAAACTATCGAATAATATGGTTGCTTCATCAGCTTTCTTTGAGAATTGAAAATTAGTAACAATATCCTTTTATCCCAAAAGCTTCTTCACAATCACAATCATCAAGGGGGCCCTCAAAGGTTTTTTTTAAAGGTGCTTTTATCCAAAGGCTTATGATTCAGTAAGGTGGGACTTCTTATTGGTAATCTTTAGTACGATTGGTTTTCCTTCAAGTATGGTTAATTAGTATTTCCACTACTTGATTTTCAGCATCCATCAATAGAGAGCTCCATGGTTTCTTTGCTGGTACTAGATCCAATGTCTCCTTACTTGTTTGTCCTTGTCATGGAAGTTTTTTCGGGTCTGATGGGCAATCTGGTTCAAAACAATGACTTCAAGCTTCATTGACATTGTGAAAGGATTCATCTCACTCATTTGTGCTTCGCGGATGATTTAATGACCTTTTACCAAGTTGAGGTAGGTACGATTTCAGTCATTAAATCATTTCTTGATCAATTTCAAAAGCTCTCTAGACTGATGCCAAATCAAGATAAGAGTTGCATGTTTAGTTGCATGTTTATTTATGGTGTAGAGTTCAAAAATAAAGAATTGCTTCTTGATGTTCTTAATTATAAGGAAGGCAAACTTCCAGTCAAATACCCTGGCATTCCACTCATTACTACACAGCATATATCTTCAGATTGTGTTATCCTTGTAGATTGTATTATGGCAAAGGTTAGGAGTTGCATGCATTGCTCTCTTTCTTATGCGTGTAGACTTCAACTTATCAAGTCCATCCTT
>Ga0325411_1003627_pt1 | contig 17425 bp, 10 predicted proteins | sample PopdelMetagenome_13_FD_206181 | JGI IMG/M metagenome (GOLD analysis project Ga0325411, IMG submission 206181) | Populus deltoides microbial communities from Bellville, Georgia, United States - Xylem-PdIQD-R4 | ecosystem: Host-associated > Plants > Phyllosphere > Stem > Wood/Secondary xylem...
CGAAGATTAACTGGCTTCGTGGCGTCATTCTACTCAATCCAATAGTGTTGGTGCCTTGGGGCAGGTTTCCATTGTGTCACACTCCTATCAGACCTATTTCGGCTTTCCGGGATCAGATCTCAATCTTGATTGTGGGTTGCGTGACCACGTGATCACGAGGTTCGCATCACATGCTTCCCCATGATGAAACAATGCTAGCAGCCAGGACTGATATTGAAGTAGTGAATCAATCACTTGCTCTCAGTATCAGAGCTACTTCATCTTTGGTGAACATTGCAGAGTGTCTTCATGCCAGAAGACTTGAATTGAACACTCAGGTTCTAATAGTTTTATCATGTGTATTTTCCACCAGGGAAGCAAATTTCTTTGTGCCATTAGGGATCTGGTAACTGCTTTTCTACCCCTTGGGAGAATTAACTGCCTCATTTCATTTCCTTCTTTGCTCTTGTTGTCATTAGAAACTCTGATTTTCTAACAGTGCCTCGTAGTGTGTCATATATTCATTTTTCTTACAAAGAAAACCTTTTTTTCAAAAATGATTTTTCAAAAGATCTGTTTTGTTCTCGAAAACTGAAACTCTCATTGTTAGTTTATAACAATGTTCAGGCAACTCTAGGGCTTTATGTGAAATCTCTTAGTAAAAGTAATCTCAGATGAAGGTAAGTGATGACATGACCTTCTGCTTTGGTTTTCAAAGTGTTCAAGCGATTGTTTGAATGTATTTTGAGAGAAAAGAAACAATTTGCCTTTTATTTTTAGAAACATTCATTTTAACAACATGAATAGTAACGAGTAATTATTTGCTACGCCATGACTCTTTATGGAAAAGTCTCTTATATTTTGAGAATGTCATTTATTGATCCAGGTTGCTTACTTGATTAGAAAGGACTTCAAAGACACGTAATGTATTTTATGGCTACAGGCTATAAAAGAAAGATTATTTCATAAGCTCAAAAGAGTGTTTAAGGGTTTAAAAACTATAGATCAGTATTATCTTATCTGAGCCTTTTCTTTTACTATCTTGACAACAAAAATGATACTAAATATTCCAAATTAGGAACATTTTTTTTTGTTACTCCCATATTTGTTGGGAATTCTCTCAATTGCTTGAAATTTTATTGAATTCTTTGTTGTCAGACTTTATAAGCTCATATGCCTTCAAAACGATTTCCATAATCATTTCTCTCCTTTTGCCCCCTAGTGTAGGGTGTGATCTTAGTTAAGGTTCTTATGAAAGAAAAGGCTTTAAATAGACTCAGCTCAAATTAGGACTACAAAGGATAATTTTAAAGAAAGTGAAAGGAATATCAAAGATGGCCTTTCCTCATTTCAAGTAAGATGAGTTAAAACCATTAAACTTTGTCCACATCCAGCTTAATGCTTTGGATTTGTAAGATACCATGTTTTGCGAGTCCATGACAAACTAATATACTACCAACCATTATTCATGCTGATAAAATGTAGATCCAAGACATAATTTGAATGATAGTTGTTCCAATTGCATGTTTTTGACTTGTTTGGTCATCTTTTTTAAAGGAATTGCTCTGAACATTATTCCAAACAAATCATTGATTTACTTCATTGAAATCACAAACAAAATCAGTTCTTTTAAAACCTCATTTAAGAAGAATGGGTTCTCCTGTAAAAAAGTTTAAAAGATCAAATTGTTGAGCCATTGAGATCATGCATGGGTTTTTTGGTGAGGTATATGCAAAGAGAATTTCCTGGCTAAAACTTCATTTAATTGATTTTGATTGAATGAAACACATCATACATAATACTTTTTCACAGAATCAGAGTTCACATGCCTAGGCAAATCATCTCCGTCCATCCTAGTTAATAATAGAGCCCCTCCGGAGAATGCTTTCTTCACTACATATGGGCCTTCATAGTTTGGTGCCCATTTGCTTCGGTCTTCACTTGGTAATGGTAAGATTTTTCTTAGTACAAGATCCCCTTCTTTGAATTCTCTTGGTCGGACTTTCCGGTCATATGCTTTGGCCATCCTTCTTTGGTATAGCTGGTGATGGCAAATTGCAGCCAACCTCTTCTCACTTATCATGTTTAGCTGCTCATATCTCACTTTAGCCCATTCAACTTCTTCTAGTTTAGATTCTATTAGTACTCTCAAAGATGGAATTTCTACTTCCAAAGGCATCACTGCCTCCATCCCAAATACTAATGAGTAAGGTGTAGCTCCAGTAGATGTCCTTATTGTTATGCGATATGCATGCAGAGCAAAGGGAAGCATCTCATGCCAATCCTTATAAGTGACTATCATCTTCTGGATAATCTTCTTGATATTCTTGTTTGCAGCTTTGACAACACCATTCATCTTTGGTCTGTAGGGTGACGAGTTTGAATGTTTAATTTTCCACTTCACACACAATTCTGTGATTATTTTTCCATTAAAATTTTGGGCGTTGTCGGTCACTATCTTCTCAGGTGAATTATACCGACAGATCAAATCTTTCTCAATGAAACACTTGACCATCTTTTGAGTTACATGAGCATAAGAGCTGGCCTCCACCCACTTTGTGAAGTAATCAATGGCTACTAAGATAAATTGATGCCTATTGCTGGCCTTTGGGTTGATTGGCCCAATCACATCTATTCCCCACATTGCAAATGGCCATGGTGATGTCATATTAAACAGAGGAGCTGGAGATGTATTTATCTTATACTATACACTTAACATAATCGATGCAATCTTTCTTCATGGTCATCCAGAAGTACCCAGATCGTTGCATTTGCCTAGCCATCATATGCCCACTTGCATGAATTGCACAAATTCCTTCATGAATTTCTTGCAATGTTACCTTAGCTTCGATTTCATCTAGACATCTTAGTAAAGTTCCATTGAATGATCTTTTATATAGAATTTCTCCATCCAGGTAAAATTCCATGGCTAACCTTCTCAAAGTCTTTATATCTACTTTAGATGCCCCCAAGGGATACTCTTGATATTGGATAAACCGCTTGATGTCATAAAACCATGGGTTCCCATCTATTTCTCCTTCAATTGAACAACAATGAGCTGGAAAATTTTTAATCTCAATGCAGATTGGTTGCACCCTGATTCCGTAATCAGTTTTGGCCATGGAAGCTAAGGTTGCCAAAGCATCAGCAAACTGGTTTTTGTTTCTTCCTATATGGGTAAAATCTATCTCATCAAAGCCTTTAGTCAGTTTTGAGAGATATTGTTGATATGGTATCAATTTTTCTTCTTTGGTCTGCCATTCGCCTTTCACATGATAGATTATTAACATTGAATCCCCATAGACATCAAGCTTCTTTATTTTCATCTCTAAAGCAGCTTCTAACCCAAGGATACAAGCCTCATATTCAGCAGTATTGTTAGTACATTCAAATTGTAGTTTGATTGAGATGGGATATTGCTTCTTATCAGGTGAGATTATCACAGCCCCTTCTCCATTGCCAGATACATTCACTGCCCCATCAAAATACATAATCCACCAATCATTCTTCTCTTTGTCTTCTTCTACTATCAACACATCCTCATCCGGGAAGTCAAATTTCAAAGGCTCATAATCTTTGATAGCATTATCTACTAAATGATTAGCAATTACACTTCCTTTTATGGATTTTCTTATCTTGTATACAATGGCATACTCGGCCAACATTACTTGCCACCTTGCTATTCGACTTGACAAGTAAGGTTTCTCAAAGATGTATTTAAGAGGATCAATTTTTGAGATCAACCAGGTGGTATAATACAATATATATTGTCGAAGACGCTTCGTACTCCATACAAGAGCACAACATAACTTCTCAGTCATAGTATATCTAGATTCACAATCGGTAAACTTCTTACTCAGATAATAGATAGCTTGCTCCTTTCTTACAGACTCATCATGTTGTCCCAACACACAACCCATTGCTACCTCAATTACTGTCAAATACAAGATCAAAGGTCTTTCAGGCACAAGTGGCACTAACAAAGGTGGACTCTGTAAGTATTGCTTTATTTTATCAAAAGCCTCTTGACAATCTATCCAATGTACAAGGATTCTTTTTCCGAAGTAATCGGAAAATTGGCTTACATGTTTCTGTTAACTAAGATATCAATCGAACAATGTAGTTCAAACGTCCTAAGAAGCCTCTTACTTCTTTCTCGGTTTTAGGAATTGTCATAGCTTGAATTGCTTTCACTTTATCAGGATCGACCTTTATTGCTTATCACAAATCCTAGCAACTTTCCAAACTTCACCCCAAATGAGCATTTTGCAGGATTCAGCTTCAACTGATACTTCAACTTAGTCTATCAAATAATTTTCTTAGAATCTGAACATGATCTTCTTCATTCTTAGACTTGGCAATCATATCATCCATATACACTTCAATCTCTTTATGTATCATATCATGGAAAAGTGTCACCATTGCCCTTTGATATGTAGCTCCAGCATTCTTTAACCCGAATGGCATCACTCTGTTGCAAAATGTTCCCCATGGTGTGACAAAAGTGGTCTTCTCTTTATCTTCTTCAGCCATTTTAATCTGGTTATACCCGGAGAATCCGTCCATGAAGGAATAAGTTCAACTCCTAGCAACATTGTCTACCAGAACATCTATGTGAGGCAAAGGAAAATCATCCTTTGGACCAGCTTATTTAGATCCCTAAAGTCTACACATACTCTGATTTTGTCATCCTTTTTTGGTACTACCACTATGTTGGATACCCATTAAAGGTATTTAATAACTTCTAGAAAACAGGCATCCCACTACTTCTCTATCTTTGCCTTGACCTTGAGTAAAATATCCGGGCGAGTTCTTCTCAATTTCTGCTTGACAGGTTTACATCCTTCTATTAAAGGCAATCTATGTACTACAATATCAATGTCTAAACCAGGCATATCTACATAAAACCAGGCAAACACATCCATATACTCTTGTAGTAGTGAGGTTAAACTACATCTTTCTTCTGTAGTAATCAGAGTTCCAATCTTTAGCTCTCTTTTATCTTGCTCGGTGCCTACATTTATCACCTCTAATTCTTCTTTTGCAGGTTTCCAAGTATGCTCAGACTGTTATACTCGTCTAGTAAACTCTTTCATATAATCTTCATTCCATTCCTCTTCATCCATTGCAATTACATACTTATCAAAGTTTGGCCATTCATTTTCAATGCAATATGTTTGTGGATTTATGGAGGATTCGCTTTTAGAATTCCTGAAAGCGGAAGATGTTTTTAGTGTAAATGCATATCTTGTAGCTAAACAAAACAAAATAAGATAATGATTGTTGAAGTAAATGCATGATCTCAATAATATTTTAAAAGTTGGCTCAATAATTATGAAAAGACCTTATGTTGACATCTTGAGCCAAGATTTCCAACTAGGTACAAAAACACAAAGCAAACTACAAAGCAAAGCACACAAAGCACATAAAAGCAAATATAAGTAGACGCTTAATCATTACTTCTAGAAAACAACTTGGGCTTCTTCAATCTCCCAATTCTGGAATACTTCATCAACCGAAAGCTTTCGCACAAAGGCGTTGGTTGGAGCCTATTCTAGAGAGTGGACAGTTAACTGAGGTAACAATTCATCTTTTTTTGTTATTTTTGGCTCATCATTACAATTCTAGCCTTTTCCTTGACGCCTCTACATTGTTGATATCCATGACAGCAAGTTTCTGCCCCAAGACTTCCATCATGTTTTCAGGTTTCATTACATATGTTGACTTTGAGAAAGAAACATGGATGGGTAGGATTACAATGTCTTCTTCTTCTGGCTTTCTTCCTTCCATTCTAGCCAACCTTCTTTCTCGTTTAATCGTAGCAGCTCTCTTGTGATCATCTTCTTAGGCTTAAAGCCAAGCCCAAACCTCTAATCAACAGCCTTAATTTTCATTATATTGACTCTCTTAAGATTTCCAGTAATTGGATCATTCTGGAATGGTAGCCCATGTTTCAAAAAGCATTTAGCTATCATTCTGGTAATATCAGAAATAATTGGTCTTCTTATCACCGTATTCTCTAGTACCCATTCAGTGTTCACAATCTCGAATGCATGGAGATTTCCATCTTTGCAATCTTCTGCTTCAATATAAGGGACCTGCACATTCCTTATTATGGATAAGGTTTCTTCTGCCTTAACTTTCACTAGAGTACCATTGATAATGTACTTCAGACATTGGTATAGAGATGATGTCACAGCCCCAGAGGCGTGTATCCATGGCCTTCCTAATAACATGTTATACGAAGGATGGATATCCATCACTTATAGGGTTATCAAAAACATCTGAGGCCCTACAAACAATTCAATGTCAATAGTCCCTATTACCTGTCTTGGGGAACCATCATATGCTTTAACTATCATAGTCCCTGGTCTCATATAAGTAGCATCAATTAGCATCTCATCTAGCATATGCCTTGGTAGCACATTCAAAGCTGAAACATTATCCACAAGCACTTTGCTGATCAAATAGTTCTTATATTTCACGGTGATGTATAAAGGCTTGTTTTGCCCAGTCCCTTCCAGGTCTAGCTCATCTTCAGTGAAGTATAAGTAATTAGAGGCTTGAACTCTTCCCACCAAATGTTCCATTGTATCCTCTGAGCAATATCCTGTGGCACATATGCTTCATTCAACACCTTTTGCAATGCTTTACGGTGTAACTCAGAACTCAAGATAAGTGACATTAAAGAGATTCTAGCAGGAGTTTTCTTCAACTGATCTTAACTCTTCCCACCAAATGTTCCACACTATACTCATTCTGCTTTATCAACTTCAGAAATTCATTAGACTCATCTTCACTTATAGGTTTGTTCACTTCCATACCTTTAAAAGCATCAACTATTTCTTTTCCTTTAGCTTTCCTCTGCCTCTCTAATTCTTCTGGTGTAAAACACCGACCACTTTGAGTTAAACCGCTGATTTCAGTATGAAAGATAGGAGTAGGACTCTTAATGTTGAAACAATACCCATAATTGTAAGGCATTGTGCCATAACTTCCACTATTTGTGCATATAGGCTTGGTCAAGATTAGTTTTGGTGGACCACCCACAGTTGGTTGGAGTCTACAAACCTCCACTTTTTTCTCCCGATGGCCTATCATCCCAACTTCACTGATCTCTTCTTCACTCTCTATCCTTATCATGCCGAACGTCAGCATCCTTTTCACTTCCCGGTGAAATTCTTGACAATCATCAATGTGATGTCCCACCTCGCCATGAAACTTACAGTAATTATTTACATTCATCACTAGTTCAAACTCAGATAAATATCCAGACTGTACCAGCATACCATACAGTCGTTCCATGGAAACCTTCAAAATTCTTTCCTTCTTACCCTCTACTCCTACACCATTCACCCTTCCACTGCTTGCAGCATGATTGGGTAAAGGGTTGGAATTCACATTCAGTGCATCATCAAAAGTTATCCATCTAGCTTTTATCAATTGCAGAAGCTTATTTTTAAATGCATTACAGCTTTCAATATTATGCCTAGCAATGCCAACATGATACTCACATGTCAGATCCGGCTTATACCAATTTGGGTATGGAGGTTGCAGTGGGGTTAATGGAACAGGGGCCACTTGCCCAATACGCAACAACTTTGAGTACATTTCTCCCAAGGGAAGTGGTAATGGTGGCAATCGTTCTTGGGTTCTTTGAAAATTCCTTCTTGGAGGATTAACAATCTGATTACTTTGTTAGTTATTTGGTTGGTTGTGTTGGTTGGTAGGGAAAGGTTTAGTGAAGTTTACACTTGCAACTTGTTGGGTGGGTATTTGGAAGTTATAATGATGGTAATTTTTTTTTCTTACCGTTATACCCTTCTTCCACGTTATTCACCTCGGAATCCTTTTTTTCCCCGGTAAAGCCTTTCTTCTCAGTAGGCTCTAACATTCTCCCTATTTTTATTGTTTGTTCTATCCTCTCAGCGATAGTTACAGCATCATAGAAATGCTGAGCTGAACTACCCACTAGGTGTTCAAAGTAAGGAGATTTAAAAGTGTTGGAAAATAGAGTGACCATTTCTTTTTCTAACAAAGAGGGTTGAACATGAGATGCTTTTTCACGCCATCTCAAAATGTATTCTCTTACAGTCTCTTTGTTGCCCTTCTCCATAACTAACAAGCTTGACCTATCCAGGGCTACCTCCATGTTGAATTTATACTACTCCACAAAAGCTTATACCAAATCTTTCCACTTTCTGATCTTTGTATTATCTAGCCTTGTATACCAGCTTAGTGCCAATCCAGAAAGACTGTCTTGAAAGAAATGGATGAGACGTTTCTCATCATTCGCTACTTTTGCCATCTTATTGCATGAAGATTTAAGATGAGTGACTGAGCATTCAGTTCCAGTATACTTGATGAATTCTGGTACCCTAAATTCTTTGGGTACAGCTACATTTGGAACTAAACACATTTCTGCAGCATGAACAGGATCATATAAGTCTGCCCCTTCGATTGCCCTCAATCTTTCTTCCAGAGCGGTCAATTTATCATAATCAACATGTTTAGAGAATTTCATCCTATGTGGGTCATCAGTTGTCAAGTTTACAGTAACCGGTATTTGTGCTGGTGGAACAGTGGTAGTGAACTATTGTTCAAATGAAGAGGGATTTGCCCCTAAATTTTGAGACGTGAATACAAAAGGAGCTGCTGGCATAGAGACAGATGGAGTTGCAACTGCCGGCTGAGTAGAGGTATCTTCCCTAGACTTGGATACTAGGGTTTGCTCGAGTAGACTTGTAAGTCATGTAATATCATTTTTCATGCTCTCCAACTCCCTTTGATAATGAGCCTCTAGATGTGCTCTTTCTTCGTTCTCCATTATCTTCCTTCGGTATTTTGGGGGACCTATATTTCAACCTGAATAAATGCAAGTAAAATGAATGAAATGCACAAATGGATGCAAAATGCCATATGGATTATGTATACTTGTTATTTGTTTCAAGTTTTCCTTTAACTTATGATGAGGAACAGACCAGATCAGATTCTTTTAAGAAAGTTCTCATTGAGGACTCCAAACCTATAGGAACTTGAACCGATTTAGGGGAGAATTTTGATGCCATAAATCAGAATCAAAATAAGCATTTCTCATGATAAAAAACCTGCTCATCTAAATTGGCAATTACTATATCTTGATTTTGACACTGTTCCTGAAGTGATTCATTTGCTTTTCCAACTTTAATACCATTTCCTCAGCTTTTGATGCTCTTCTAACCCATCTCTTCATGTTGACATCTTGCTTCCTCTTATCTTCTGACAAAAGTACATATTTTTCTTGTAATTGCTGGAACTCAAGTTGTTAATGTTGTAGCTGAGCTACCAAGTCATCCTTTTCCTGTTTTATGATAGCCAAAGCTTTTTCTCAAGTGGCTAGATTACATTCTAACTTTCTTTTTTTAGCCCCTAACTCTTCCACTTCAGCATTCGAACTTAGGTTATAAGATTCTTGTTGGGCGCAGACTTTTTTGTGTATGTCTTCAGCAGACTAAATCAAATACCTGGGTGGCCCTTCAAAAGGGGGAACTTTGTACTCTGTCCCTTTTTTTTTTTGCCATATTGGATATCCTTCAGCTGTTTTTCCTTCTACTCTCTTAGCAGAAGTAACCCTACCAGGATGTTTCCATGCCTTCTTCACTAACTCTAATAATTTCTTCAAGGTCCTGAAATCTTCATAAAATTTTGCCAGTTCGGTAGTCCTTGGAATAAGCTGCTCAAATCCAAATTGTCGTAAAACCATGTTGGGATAATAACTAATACAACAGCGGGCTCCTATCAATGGGACCCATGGGTACTCACCACAGTATGCCAGATAAGATTTGAAGTAAAAGTATCGACTCCTCCAATAAAATTGAGATTTACTTAGACTTAGAAACATTGATTCCCATGTGGTTCTTCCTACTTCATGCAAATATTTTTCAGCAAAATTCTCCAGCTTAGAATAATGATGCCATGGGGTACCAACCAAACCTGAAATCTTCCCCTCAATCATATGACTCATAGTCAAGACAAACAACAACTGCAAGCAACATCTTAAACGACCTCTTCTGACTTTTCTACAATAATTCAAGGATGAGAAAGTTTCTGCCAATATTGTTGTAGCAGGGTTAATTTTAAGGTCACCATATTTTTAAATACATTAACAGCCTCAAAATCAATCATTCCCTCGGCAGATGGGAAAAGAACCAAACCATATATGCCCAAGGCCAAAATTCTCAATCGAATTTCATTGCTTTCATCATGTAATCTCCTCTTGAATATGGCTTCTAGTTTATTCCAAAACCAAACCTGGCTATTTCCTCATTTAGTTGCATATGATTTTGCTAGTTGACAGTCTATCTAGGTAATCCAAGCAAAGTTAGAAAGTGCATGCTATATAGGTGTGTAAAAGTACACCTTTTCTAACTTGGGACAATTTAGCAGGGATTCATACTCCTCGATAGTAGGAGTCATATCCACAGTATCAAAAGTGAAGCACTGATATTCTAGATCCCAAAACCCTATCATGGCCTGAAAACAAGCATGTTGGACCTTAATTTTCAGTAAATGTGATAGATCCCCATATTGTTTCTGAAAATTGATTTGATCATGAAAGGATAACCTTTCCCAGCAGTCTAGCAGCTATCCTGTACCAAGTGGTATGTCATCTAATTTAACATATGCTGGTAATTGAGACTCAAATTCTGATGGCAAACAATCCCCTTCATCATGTTGGCTCAATTCTGATCTAGTAAAAAATTCCTTAATAGTATTGGTTTTTTCCATCTCACACTTCCTATAAGGATTGGTGGAGATATAATGAGAATATGGAATGTATATAAAAATGGATGTTAATGCATTAACATTTGTTTGTGTCTTAAAGGGTATATCCTACTTGATAGGATCTAACTCATAAGGTTTAGCTCAGTTTAGTCTATCCTTAAAGATATTCTTTGGTTCTTAGATTGCCCAAATTACCCATGAAGTAATCGGCGTCTTAACCATATACAACATGAGTATGGGAAAAAATTCCACAATACCCGATCTAAGCGAAAGTCTAAATGAGCATAAGTGGACATAAGTCACACTTGCCACCTGAATCTTTCTTTTCTACTCTTAAAAGGACGAGCTTGGGTCCAGAGCTTTTATGAGTTCACCGTGAAGTGTGTGAATACACAAATAAATAAATATGCATACATATGACAATCTGGGAAATTAAAAAGAATTACAGTAGATGTTGCATAAAATAAATAATGCAAATAAAATAAATGCCTAAAAATAAATAGCAATAAGAAAGAACAAATGAAAAGCAAACACAAGCAGTTGGCTCAACCCTAAATCCCCAGTGGAGTCGCCATTCTATCGATACACGATGTCGTGCGACGGCTCCACTTTTTTTTTTAAAAGGATTACTTGATTGGGGAAAATAAAGATTTTATTGGAGTCGCCATCTAGTAATTTGAGGGAACTAGAAATCCCAAATTAGACACTGGTCCAGAGATTCAAGTATTGGGTTAGTTATGATTAAGGGAAGGTAGACACCACCCTTAAAACATCATTTCAAGAGAAAGGTTACCCTTACTTGTGTGTTTTTTTACTTGATTCAAATGCTATTACATTTTGAGCTTATTTGGAATTGGTTTTTTAAAGATGGTTAACGTCGGTCCCTAAAAATAGGAGACACGTTAAAAAATAACATCATTCCCTAAAAATAGAAGACTCGTCTAAAATGTCGACGTTTAACCCTAAAAAAAAGAGTTACGTCTGAGTTACCAAAAAGAAACAATGGACATAATCCATATTTTGTATTTAAACTTTTGACATTGGTCCTTTTCTAAAAAAAAAAAAACGTGTCGACAAACAATGTTCATAGGAGACATGTAAAAAAAAAATGACATCAGTCCCTAAAAACGACGTTTAACCCTAAAAAGGAGAGTCACGTCTGAGTTACCAAAAAGAAGTAATAGACATAATCCATAAGTTATAATCATGAATGTCTGACAACATTTACAAGTATTAGCATTATTCGAATAAGATAACTAATGTAATCTGATTGGAACCTCCTTTGTTTGTGGTTTTCAGTTGAGTAATAAAAAGAGTTTATGCTATACTTGTTTGAAATATCATTAATGGATCCTATAACCGTGACAATTATTTTATCATTGTTTAATCCTTACATCAATATCACATCTCAAAGCTCTCTTTAACTTATTATTATTGTTGTTGTTGTTGTTGTTGTTGTTGTTGTTGTTTATAATTTATACAATTAACCTCCCATTGGTACGACCCCGGTCTTGCCGGGTTATTTATTACTTCGACATCCTGCACTTGGGAGAAGACATCAATCTTTTGGTCGTGTCAGGTTAATTTTTCAAGAACTATTTAAACTCATCTAACCTAAATTTTGGCAGTCATTGATGAATATCTTCTGAATTTTTTCAATTTTAATTTGTGAAAGTGATTCTTCCATTCTTCAATTATTGAACGAATTGAATATGACTTATCAAAGATTAACTGGCTTTGAGGCATCATTCTACTTCATTTCATAGTGCTAGTTTTTCATTGTGTCACACTCCTATCAGACTTATCTTGATTTTCTAAGATCAGATCTTAATTTTGATTGTGGATGACGTGACCACGTGATTATAAGGTTTGCATCAAATCTTGCTATAAACACAACTAGAAAATTTTGCCTTTTGGATTTATATGATACTTAATTAATTGACAATCATGATTGGCACCTTATCATTCATCTAGTAATATTAATACAAACTAAAAACATTTAATTGAATAAACTAAATCTAGATTATTAATGACGCAATACAAGTCTATGCTAGCTAGTCCATCTTATTTAAAAAAAATAATCTATTTCAAATAACATAATCCAAGAGAGGCACTTAATCTCTCTCTCTCTCTCTCTCTCTCTCTCTCTCTCTCTCTCTCTCTCTCTCTCTCTCTCTCTCTCTCTCTCTCTAAAAAAAAACCAATTAAGAAACAATTTTATAGGGCATCGAGTGTTAATAAACAACCTTGTAATGCTTTATAAAAATGACTAGATCATTTACCTATGCTACGTTACAGGTTGAGTCAAATTTTTCTTGAATAAAAAAAATATTCATATGTTGCTAATGTTTACTAGTGGAAAAAAAACATTTTAACCATATGAGGGTTAACCTAATATGTCGGGTTGACTTTGAGGGTCTAAAAGCAACATGAACTACTTGTAGAAACATAGTTTGACTCAAAAAGGATTTCAAGATGACATGTTTTTTTTTTTAATATTAATATAACAACATATTGGATTGAATTAAGTCAACTAGGGTTAACATATCAAATTCACTATTCAGGTTATAAGACTATAATAACCCTATAGAAAGCAAGCCAAAACAAATTATACAGTTTAATTTGTAATCAACCCAATGTTAAAGGGCGAAGTTGAAAAACAATAAAAAAAAGAAACTAAAAAGGTGACCTAAATTAACCTGTCAAACTCACTTTCTAAGTCATGAGACTAAGATAACCTCAAAGAAGGATGAGATTAAAAAAAAATCCATTAAAAAAAGAATATAAAAAATAACTTGACTTAATCCGCCAAACTAATGACCCAGTTTATGAAACTAAAGATCACCTCATAGAAAAGAAAATGACTTGATTTAGCTCGGGTTAACCTGTAAATCTACAACTTTGATCATGAGAATAAAATAACCTCATAAATAGCAAGTCAAAACAAATTATCAAGCTCAATTCCCAATTGACCTTGTCAGATCCAATATTGAATGATAAAATTTGTAAAACTTTTAATTAAAAAAATGACATAGAAATGAGCCAAGTCAACATTGATTAACTCGTTAAGCACTATTCCCGAGTTATAAGACCAAGATACCCTAACAAAAAGCAAAACAAAATAAATCATGAAGCCTAATTTTAAACAAACACAATATTAAATGATGAAATTGAAAAAAAATAAGTCAACTAGGTTAGCCCGCCAAACCTGGGGCATGATACGGGAACAACACAATAAAAAGCAAATCCAATGTTGAAGGATCCATATCCCGAGTCATGAGACCGAGATAACCTCTTGGAAAAAAAATTAAAAAATAACCCCATTTAACTAGGGTTAAAACTCATGATCTTGGTCACGAAAACAAAATATCCCGACAGAAAACAAATTAAAATAAATTATGAAGCTTAATTCTCAACCGATACAATATTGAATGATAAAATTGAAAAAAAAAATCAATTTAAAATAATGACACATAAAAAGCAACTCAAGTCAACTCTAGTTAACCCGTTAAACACTATTTTTGGGTCAAGAAGCATGAATAACCTAGTAAAAAGAAAAGAAAACAAATTTAAAGGATGAAATAGTGAAAAAAATGGTTAATTAAAAAAAATAAAAAAACCTAAATCAACCAGGTTAACCCGTTAAACCCGCAATCCGTATTATGAGATTAGGATAACTTAATAAAAAAAATGCAATACCAAAGGATATTTAAAAAAAAAAAAAAAAGCATTGATTCAATCCAATATCAAAAGTTGAAATTGGAAAAAAGAAGTTAATTTAAAAAAAATACAAAAAAACCCTCATTAATCGGGTTAAACCGCCAAACCCACGATCTTTGTTGTAAGAGTGAGATAGCCTAATAAAAAATTTAATGTTAAAGGATAAAAAAAATATTGAAAAAAAAAACAAAAAACAAAGCATTCTTGTCCATTATCAATTAAAAGGTTTGGAGTCGACATCTAGTATTTTGTCACTAAGAACCCTAACTGTTTTAGAGTATGGATAAGAGGACTGGTTGTGTATAGGGAGGATGTATCACCCATAGTACACCCTACATAAGGTAAGCTATATTGTTTATTTGTCTAATTACTAAGACATTATTGTGTTTTTTCTAAGTGTTGGTTTATCTAATGGTTAAAAGTCAGTTCACCCTAACAGAGTGAACCATAACTTTATGAGTCAAGCATAACCATTATATATATGTGAGTGTGTGTGTGCGCGCGCGCTCCATACATTTTTAATCCAGATATTAAAAAACCTTCATTTTGTGCTCAATATATCAAAACATAGTTATGGAGCTTTTCATGGAAGAAAATAAAATTTTATTCTAATGTATAAGGTTAACTTTCTTGGGTTGGGATTATTATCTTTTTTTTTAAACAATAATTTACAACACAATGTATCTTGAACTCATGTAACAAGCTTTAGGCTAATGACTCCCAAACCAGTTGGTCTTAGGGCATTAGGTGTTGAAACACACCTTCGAGCTTAGTAACTCCCGTTGCAGATACTAAAATGTAGATAGTGTAATGTTTGATTTCCTTAAGCTTTCTCCTCAACCCATGTAACAAGCACTGAGCCAATAGCTCCCAAGTCAGTTAACTTTAGAGTATTAGGAGTTAAAACACCCCTTCGGGCTTAATTGCTTAAGTTAGGGAGCTACGAAACCAAACTTATCTGCGTTTTAATTATTTGCAAATTATATATTATCCCTTTCCCTTAGTTGTTACCTTTTAAAAAAGAACATAAATAATGTAATAATCTAATGTGCAACCCACAATCATATGTTAAAGTGTGTGTTTGAAAATAAGGGTTTATATATACTTGGTAAAAAAAATCATAAACAGAATCGAGTGATAATAATGCGAGTGTTTGTAAACCTGAATATTTCATAAGAAAAGTATGATATTAATAAAACGACTACTGACAAACTTGAAACACACTTAAACAAATATAAAAAACAATAAAACACAAATATTATGCTATTAATAAAACCAAAAGAACAATTTCTTACAAACTAATGTTTAAATTATAGTTGTGATTATGGCTCACATCTTCCGTTGGTATTACGTCCAAGAACGGCTTAATCGCCCTCTATAGGTAGGGGATAGGCTTCCCATCCAGTTTTCTTAAAAATTGACAAACAGGGTCCTTTTTAGTCAGATTCCCAAAACTATGATGAGCATGTCCTCTATGAAAATGGAGCTATAAATCATGAATTGCACAATGCATATCTACACCAGGATACGTCTCAAGAGTCAATAAAAGATTATCTAAAGACTCTATGTTTTGAAATAAATCCTACCTTTTGACAATTTTCACAGGTTTTGCAGAATGCATATGTGTCCTTGAACATGGTAAGCCAATAAAATCCACTTTGTAAGATTTTTGCAACTGTATTTTGTGACGAGAAATGACCTCTACATGCCTCAGAATGATAAAATTTAATGACACTACTTAACTCATTATTGGGAATGCTTCTTTGAAATATTTGATCAGGATAATATTTGAATAGGTAAGGGTCATCCCAATAAAAGTTTTTCACTTCGCTCAAAAAATTTCTTTTGTCTTGGGTATTCCAATTAGCTAGCAAAAATACTGAAGCAAGAAAATTATCAATATTAGCAGACCAAGATATTGAAGCAACAGAAAGTAAGATTCATTAGGAAAGTAATCATCAATTGGTGTGATGTCAGATGTGGAATCTATTGTCAATCTTGAGAAATGATCCGTGACAACATTTTCGGTGCCTTTTTTGTCCTCAATTTCTTCGTGTTTGAAAGTTTCAAAGATTTCAAAATCGTGATTGACTTCCCTTTGTTTGGTCATGGCATGAGGAAATGGAAGTATTGGTGGGGATCAGTCTTTTCTTTGCAATGTTCAGGTTTAACCCCTTCCTTACCCTTAGAGATTGACTCATCATCTTTCTCACAAAGTTCAAGTATGGGTTTTTCAATAACCTTACCACTGTGGAGAGTAATGACTGATTAGACTTGATCCATGTGTTGGCTTCCGGAGCTGCTTGCACTTGAATTGTATTGTCCTTAGGGATTTTGCTGTGGTTAAGATGAGAACTTACCTTTCTCCTGAAAACTGAGAGCTGATGTGAATTTTGCAAGAGTATCTTTAAAGTCTATCATGGTTTGAGCAAGTTGAGTGTTGATTGTCTCTTGCTTTTTCATTGAATGCATGCAATGTTTCCTCAAGATTTCTTTTAGGAGGGGAACATAAGGAGGTGCATATCCATGAGAATTTTGAAAATTATGGTGTGTGACACGATCAAAAGATTGATGTCTTCTCCCAAGTGCAGGAGTGTCGAAGTAATAAATAACCCGGCAAGACCAGGGTCGAACCACAGGAGGTTAATTGTATAAATTATAAATAACAATGCAACAACAACAACAATAATAACAATAATAATAATAGTAGTAATAGTAATAATATTAATAGTAGTAGTAGTAATAGTAATAGTAGTAATAAAAAGAAGAAAAGGAAGAAATTAATGAGAACTTTGAGATGGAAGATTAATGTAAGGATTAAACAATGATAAAAATAAATGTCAAGGTTAGAGGATTCACTAATGGTATTTCAAATAAATATAATATAAACTCTTTTTATTACTCAACTAGAAACCACATACAAAGGAGGTTCTAATCGGATGATTTATCATTAATGGCTCAT
>Ga0325411_1003629_pt1 | contig 17421 bp, 8 predicted proteins | sample PopdelMetagenome_13_FD_206181 | JGI IMG/M metagenome (GOLD analysis project Ga0325411, IMG submission 206181) | Populus deltoides microbial communities from Bellville, Georgia, United States - Xylem-PdIQD-R4 | ecosystem: Host-associated > Plants > Phyllosphere > Stem > Wood/Secondary xylem...
GATAAACAATCCATCTCATCAAACTTGAGGTTATTTTTCTTTTTCCTTTACCTTTAATAATAAAGAACAATCTGTAATTTGTGAAGACTGCCCAGCGTTCTAATTTTCATATCAAAGCTGTTCATGAATGGTAGATGAACAAATCCGCGAGGTTTGGAAATTCATTGTTGGTTCTTAATTTCTGACGTGCTTAATCTTAAAAAAATTACATGACCACCGACCTGAATCAATGTCATTAACTTCTCTCTCTTGTTCATTAGGATATTGTGCTGCTGGAATTGAGCGCCTCCATTTCCTGGATCATGTCACCGTTTACACTTGCAAAACTTGGGCTCACAGGGACTAGCTGACTAGCTCGACGGGGCTAGTTGAAGCAGCTTTTCTGCTTGCTCTGGGAAGAAGGTGATGAACAGATATGCACCTATACGCATTAGATAGTCAGAAAGGAGGAATTGCTGTAAGGGCTCAACAACATCATCTTGTAAGCTCTACAAGTTGTTGGACTTACAGACAAGTACAGTTCCAAGTACTGCTGAGATCTTGCCTTGAATTGTGATCAAACCAGCTTTGCCAGCATCTTGCAACTCAGTAGAACCTTCAGAATCAAATGTTCCTGAACAAAAATAAATATAAAACCCTCGTTTCCCTTGCTTTGCATACATTACAATTGCTCTGCTTGACAAAGAAGGGTTGGCACCAGAGTTTTAACCTGGTTTTACAGATTGAAGCCCTGATGTCACACATGCTACATTCTTGAAACCAGCTGCCTCTAATTTGTTGGCTGCAGCCGTAGACCTTGACATTAAAAGGAAACTGAGTCGTGTCATATAGTTTCCAGGCAAGGCAAGTTCAAAACAGTGAAACCATGAAAAATTGAAGCGATAAGAAAGTAGATATGGTGTTGCAAGTTACACTGGTAAACAGCGATACCATCTCTCAATAGAAAATAATAGGATAAGAACTTAAGACGCACAAGGAGAGATAAAATTACGAGTAAAAAACTAATTTCTCCGCCATGATGGATCCTCAGACCCCAAGATAGGTAACCAAGAAAACATTTTGTCATCTCTCTTTTCCCCGTTACTAATTTCTTATCGAACGCCCCTCTCCTAGAGCAACTTCAATCAAACATCTCCTCACCTGTGCTATCAATGGTTTTGTTTGAAGATATTGAACTATAGGAGACCTAACTGTGGTATCGAATCTTGAACTTCATCTTCCAGACTTTCTAAGAAATAAAGCTCACTCTTAAACATTTCTTGGCTCTTAACAAATAAACAATCTATATATTAAAGTCATATATTCTTGACATATCACCGAATTAAACTCCTTGATAGAATTTACACCTTTCTATTTATCTACACTGCTGCATTCCATGAAAATCTATATCATAAAAAGGGAAACCAAATAACAGAACTCCACACGAAACACAATTGCGGCTTCTCTGAATCTCTTAATTCAAGGACCCTCAAACTGGTACTATAAAAATATGCAGCAAAATTCCAAGAGCAAATACCAATTGAAAAATACTTCTGCGTTATTTGGTCATGCATCAGTGGCAGAACAATAACTGACCTTAATCCTTCCTGACATACAATTAACAGTTTACTTTGAGGTGAAAGCTGACTCTGCACAGAGTCCACAAATTTATCATTGAGCTTAGTAAATGGCAAGCCGAAGAACAAACCGGAGAAATTGTTGTGCACAGTTCTTTTTATTATTGTACCTGCAGAAAATTATTCTAAGGGAATGAACAAACAAGAACATAAATCAGCAATGGAAACTACAAAGGAAGAGGTTTTACCAAAGTCATTGTCTTGATTCTCGATAAAAAGAGGAACATGATAGCATGATTTTATATGAGCTCGTTCATATTGAGTTTTGTCTCGTACGTCAAGCACAGCATATCCCTCATCCGTTACAAGTTTCTTTGCTTCATCTGGATTCACAAAATTCACTTCTGCTCTAATTCCAAAATTTCTCCAACGTTTTGGTTTTCCCCGGATGGTTCTTCTATGATGAGTGTCAAATTCCAACCAAGATGTCCCGAAATTACTGAAATCACACCCTTAATCCCTCATTCCTGTGTTCATAATTATCTATTTCACTTCTATAAATGTTGATTTTTTTTTTCATGTACTCATGCATTCACTTATTTCAGGCAATTTTTTTGTACCTACAAAATACAAGAAAAGGTCCAAAATCTCCTTCGGCTCTTGAGAAAAATATACTATAAACAAACAGACTATTAATCTTCCTCTATATTTAGTCTCTAAGAGCGACATGATCACTTGAATAGTTGAGCTGCAGTAGTGTTGAAACTTGGAAACCCAAAGGAGGAGGACAAAAAAAAAAAAAAAAACTTAGGATTATTCAATGTTTTTCCAAAATCCCATGAATCTTCAAAACCAAGGTGGAAAATAGGAGTAGTGAAACATAAGAAAGGTTGGGATTGTTTTGTAATGTTCCACACATCAACGCAACATCTAGAATTCAACAATAAACTTCTTAATCTTAAGCTTTCAAACCAAAACAGCTTCTTTTTGAAAACATTTATTGGAAAAGTGAACCATATTAGCATGCATGCTACCTATTCTTGAAGAAATTATAAATAAAAAGGCTGTGGATTTGCATAGTAGAAAAAAGTGCTAACAAAAAGTGAGAACAACTTATATTACCTTCTTGAGGAGAGAGTTAAAGCACAAGTAGCCATTCCAGCCATTCTTGGTTTGCAGTTCTACTCCTTGATTATCTCCAACTCTCTTTCTCTGTCTCTGTTTCTGCCTTGGCAGCTTTGAGTATTAGTTGATTTGCTGGCATGGCCACATGAAATTGGGAGAGGCAATGGGTCGCTGCCACGTGGCATTGCAGAAGGGATATATTTCCAGATCTCCCGTCTCTAGCAAGCCCTGCGTTTGTTTTAGTTTATTTGGTTCATTTTTCTTTTGTATAAGAATAAATTTGCTGCATTCGACATTGGGCCTAGCCCAATAAATATAAGCCTAAGAAGTGATCCAGTAGAGAATCCAATCACGGGCCATTAATTTACCACACTCCGTTGCAGTTTAATTAATTAGCCAGCTCCATAAATGTTGGAAAACGAGAGGGGGATGACTATGTAATCTCTACTAAAAAAAAATTAAAATTATTATTATTATAAAAAAATAAAATTTTAGATGAAAATTAAATTGCTAAAAAATTAAGGGATCAAAAGTTAATATTTAAAAGGTAGGAAGACCAAAATAAACCTTTTAACCCGTATTTTTTTTTTGTTATTTTCACTTTGTTCTCTTTTCTTTTAATTTTATTTTTGATCAATAAATTTGAAGTAATTGAGTTTTGATTTGACTCTAAAAAAATATAATTAACAAAAAATATATATAAGAATAAAAAAAATTAAAAAATGTAACCGTGAATCCACGATTATTTTGGCATTGCGTTTGGCATTGGAAGAAGAGCAAAGACGGAGCAGCTAGCAGTCCAAGCATTCTTAACCAGATGATCCACTGTTGCATAGAACCTAAAATCCATGATTAATTATGCAGCTTAGAAGCTTGTTGTTGTCATCGCAAAAGTCTTGTGAAGCCACAACACAGCTAAATTCTTACAACTCCAGTTAGTTATGCTCAGGCTTTAACATTTGTGCACACCATAATGTAAAATTCAAGCATGCAGAAATCTAAACGAAAATGTTTCGAGAATCCTTGCTACGCCACTAATTCTTCAAAACAAATGACAAACATTCAGTTTACTAAAACAGGCTCAAGGATACTTTCTGTTTGACTGGTAGGTTTAGGTTCCGACCAACTTGTTAAAAACAATTATCAACAACGATAGACCAAAAGCAGTTATTACAAATAGTTCAAAGTTGGTATTTGACCGATGAGATTTAACATGGCAGTGGTTGTTTTACAGGTGTTTTTTTGTTAAAAAATATATTAAAATAATATATTTATTTTTTTATTTTTAAAATTTTATTTTTGAAATCAATATATCAAAATAATTCAAAAACATAAAACAAAAATTAATTTTAAATAAAGTTTTTTTTTTTTAATCAACCGAGTCGTAATTCAAGAAGTATAGTCACTGACACGTCTTGACTAATAGAACTTATGGGTAAGAATGGTTGTTTGCTTTAAGCACTAGTCATTTAAGTTCAACAAAAAGTTTGTGAAATCAAATTACTTGCATCACTCGCAGAGGGAGGGGCGAAATGGGGTTCTTCTCGTCCATCTGTTGCTGCTTTTATCGGCCTACTCGCGTAGCCAGTGATGGAGTGCTTGGAGCGGCGAGGCAGCCTGTCAGGTCAAATTTCATTGAATCGGATGCTCGAACACCAATTCTAGTTCCACACTTCCCTGTGAATTCGAAGTTCTCTCGTTTGTAATCAGCAGTCTTGTTCACTCTCAGCGTCTTGCCATCTTGTACAACGTTCATGGAGTAAGATAACAAGTTTGAACTCTCTATTTTGAATCATGTAAATTGTAAGATTCTGCTGCTTGTAGTTTAAAAAGCTATGTACTTATGATTCAGGTTGTTTGAATCTGGAATCAACGAAAAACTGTAGATAGGATCAATTAAAAGATACAAGTTCGCCTTTTGTATCCAACTATCGATCATGTACTGTTTTGATGGCTCTCAGACAAAATTATGAATATCTAGTCTGATAGAAACTGTACTCCATAAGAAATCACATATTGAATAAAAAAACTCCCAGGTTTTTGCTACGTTTGCATAATGGGAAAGATGATTATGTCTCACACCTCTACCTCTTTTCAGAAGTAGCTTAACCATTATTGTTGTATCTGTTTCAATTTGGTTAATGACAAAAGCAGTTGTCTCAAACTGGGAAAAAAAAATCATGTAACAGATGACTAAACTGCCGAAACATGTTTATTCAAATCATCCATCCAGACCTAAAAGGTAAAATTCAAGAAAAGAAGATCCACGAGTATGATTTCATCTCCGAAAACATACAGGCAATTCAGCATACATCTATAACCACTCTCCCATCAACCTGCCAATATCTTCATTTTTACCAACAGTGTTGAAAAACTATCCCTCAACAGCGGATCTTTTCTTGGTAGTGTAAGGATAATACTCCTTGCCAGTGTCCATTCTTGTGGTCTGACCTCCAGCATCAATGATTGCAGAAGTAACAGCAAGTGCTGCTCCAGCAGCAATAGCATTTTTTATGTTTCTTCCTGCAAACAGGTAACAAATCAATCACATCAAGTAGCTTCCATAACAGTTCAACACAACAGGAGGACAGAACAGACATGGTTAGCATGCAGCAGAAAATCAATCATGTGCTAAAAAAGACCAGCATGGACCATGAACAGGTAACTTAACTTGTATGCTCTTTGAAATCGTATAAATTAAGACCAAGAAATGGGAGGAAAAAAAAACATCATTCCGACATGAGTTCATAATATAAGACCACAAGAAGAGAAAGAGATTGCAAAATTTAACTTGAATTTTAAAATTTTAATATTATGATCTCTCCCAATCCCTCCCATTTATCGAAGGAACATGCATGTGCATACACTATACACGCCAGCCTTCAAAATCTCTAAGGTTGGAAGTAATGAGGGGGCTGTCAAAGATTAACTAATATCTTTTATCTTGGACTCGTGATAAACAAAACAAAACAAAATGTCAGTAGATTTGAAGGATCAACTGCTTCTGATGTTTGAAGATACGACTTTTACAAGTGTTTTTTCTTCAGATCAGATATTTTCTCCCTAACATGAACCAAGAAACCTGGGAATTCTGAGCCACTAACCTATTAGCCTCATATCCATTTCCCTAGGACAGTCTTCCATCCCATCTAGAATTTATCAGCATTATTGTTTCACCTTCTATTTTCCAAAATTCTGAGGAAAGATAGAAAATCAATTGCTTTTCTCAAGCACATGAATTCAGGAAGGATAACTGTACCAATGATGATTGAAAATAAGCTAATTTGTGCAAGTCTAGAGATGGTATAAATAATGGAAAAGAAAAACATTAGAATTTCGGTATTGCTGTCTCCAGTTTTTACTGATTGCCACCATTGACAAATTCACAAGGTTAAAAGGCCAATATTGAGCATGTATGACCACCACGAAAAATTTCTTGTAATAAACTGAATCAATAACAAGATTAAGGTTGATTAATAACTAGATTTGTCAAGTTCATAGAGGTTAAAAAGCCTCAAACAGATACACAAAACTTCAATAATAAGATCTAGTTTTTAATATCCAACTCTAGGTTATTCCATTTTAAATCCCCATCGGATTAATGAAGCCTTGGATCAATCCACCCACATCCACTCCACAAATATGAGATTCTATAGGATATATATGGTCATTTATAATGGCTCACACTATAAACTCAAGGATTAAGCAAGTGACAAACAAGGAAACCTCATAACAAATTAACTGTTTTCTCTGAAACATAAAAGTTCTTCTTTATACAGTACATGGAAACTGAAACATAAAAGTTCTTTATCCAGTACATGGAAATAAATGCCTCAAAAGGATAATATGTACCATTAACGCTTAAGGGACAAGGTTACTAGGATCAGTGTTGTCACAAGGCGCCTGGGCGCTCGCTTAAGCACAGGAGGCGAGACCAAGGCACCTTTCTTAGCCTGAGGCGATGAAGTTTGAAAAGGCACCGCCTAGGCGAGCGCCTATGCATGGAAGGCAGGTGATAAAGGCGTCGCTTGATGAAAATTATTTGAAACTAAGGATTGGTTTGAAGAGGCGTCTCTTCAATTTCTGCTTTTTTTTAATATAAAAAAAGGACTTATGTTTTGTCTTGTTTCTCTCTTTTTTCTGTTCTTATACAAGAAAAAATTTAAGGGTATTTTTTGTAAAAAACATCGATTAGGGTAAAATAAAACAGAGAAGACATGAAAGTTAAAGAAGAGAAACAGGCGTGAAAGTTGAAACAAGAAGAACAGAAACAAACATGAAACACCACCAAAGAAGAAGAGAGAAGAGTCAAGGGTGAAAACTGAAGAACAACAGAGGCATTCCTTGAACTTTTTTTCTTCTGTCATCTCATCTTTTTGTTTCTTAATTTCTCTCTTCACTTTTTTTAGTGAAGACTTAAGAACAGCAGAGGCATTCCTTTAACTCTCTCCCTCCATGTTATTCCTTCTCTCTCTTCTCTTATGCTGCTGAAATTTCTACTAAGTTATATCATATATAATATTGTATATCATACAGGTTGAGCGCCTTGGTTCATTTGGGCGCACTTTTTAGCATCTTTCAGGCTTGGCAACACTGACTAGGATACACAGCATGGTTACTACAACCAGCATAAAATTCCAGAATGAAATAGCTTGCCTAACAAATCAAAGACATGTTCAAGCTGCTTAGGAAACATATTTTTCAGTCACCAAACTTTTAATAGCAGCCTTTTCATCCACTAATTACACCATATAAGACTTTTATAGAACCCTTTTATCTTCTTTGAGAGAAGTCAGTAGAATTACGAATATGACTCTCTCACCACTCTCAAAATAAAAGAAAGCTCTCGATTAAAAATATAAAGCAAGCTTAGAAACTTTGAAGAGTTAGTTTTGCTACCCAACAAGTTGGACTGAAATATTGATCAAATATATCAATATACAACTGAATTTCCTAAGTAATACTTTCCACAGGAAGCACTTGCAACCAAGCTCAATGACGCTAACAAAGACAGCTAAAAATAACACACAATAACCCTCACCTTTGAAGCCCTTTACAGGAGCTCTTGCAAACAAACCACCCACAGCTCCATTATGTCAACTCTCAAACCAAAATCACAGAACCACAACTCTAGACCAGTTTACAGCATCCTATACTATATTTAGTTCCCTTTCAGATCCCCTCTAGATAGATGAAGCTTCAGATCCACCAATTTGCATCCTCCGTAAGTACTAGGTCCTATATGCAGGCATTTCTAATTGGTTGCACTATAAACACCGGATTATGCAAGTGACAAACAAAGAAACCATAGCTCAAGAAAACAAATGTTTTTCCTCTGGAACATAGAAGTTCACAATTATCCAGTATGCGAAATGAAAACGCCTCAAAAAGATAGAATGGGGCAATGATGCATGAAGTTACTAGTGTACCAGGATGCCCATATGTTCATTCTAATCAACTTAAGTTCCATTCTGTAGCAGTTTCCCCATTAGCTAATCAAAGGCATTTTCCAGCTTAAAACACACTACACTTGATATGTTTTCTACCACTCACCACACGTGAAGCAAAACTATATCTTTTACCACTCATTTGCTTCATTAACAAAGATGGCCAGTAGGATCAAAGCACATATATAATTTTACTGTGTCCATTAAAGTAATAGTAAATCTCTCAAAAAAGAAAGCAAGTTTTCAAAATTTGAAAAGTTAGTTTTGCTTCAGGGTAAGTTAAAAGAAACGTCAATATAATACATCAAAATAAGATCAAATTTCTCAATGCACTGCTTTCCACACCAAGCCACACACTGTCATGCCTGATAACTCTAACAATGAATCAACATAAAAAAAAGCATCAATAAAAAGTAACAATAATCCTTACCTTTAAATCCTAGAATGGTAGATCCAGCAACGAAACCACCAACAGCTCCATTAATAAAATCTCTCTTCATCCTATAATGCTGCACAAGCTGCTCAACACCAATGTAAACACCACCAATAGCAGCAAAAGTCACGCCATGGTTACCCATCATCTTGATTGTTCTTATCAATCCGGGAAGCGCAACACTTTTCTCAACACGAGGCACATCATGCCAAGTTGCAACAATAGTCCCCCATATAGTTCCGGAGACCAAACCCATAGTCGCACCCTTGATAGTTTTCATCATCGGAGTATCATCATCCTCCAAATACCTCATTTCTGATGGATCCATCACTAATAAATTCTAACTGCGTCCCACCCCAAAATCACAAACAGAACCAAAAGTTAGCATTTTCCACCACATTTAACGGAACCAAGAAAATCCCACATTATAAAAAAAAAAATTGATCTTTCAAGAGAAATTGATGACCCAGTTGAAATCACTAATTAGTTAGAAGAAAATGAGAAGCAGATGTTATAGAGACTGCTTGATAAGTGAAATCAGGCAAGGCAATATCAGATTTGAGAAACTAAAGTAAACCCTAGAGAAATTAATAATTGATGGACAAAAGTGAATTGGAGAACTTATTGATTTGCTAATTAGATCTCAAAAAATTGAAACTTACCTTTCTGATTGCTGTTCTGTTCGAAGAAGCAAAAGAGAGGGAGAGGGAGAACTGCACTGAGTAGAAGAATGTTGATTTTGTTGGAGTCGGAATTTACTCATCATCTACTCCTTGTGTCCCTACGTCTGCTAACTTAGTCCATATTTACCAGATTACCCTCCTTCTTGTCAAATATTTGCTTTTAACGGTTCATTTTATTTGAAGATTATTTATTTATTTATGTAATTGTTTGTTTAATAGATATATTATATTGTAGCACAAAATTTAAAACTAAACAGATGAGTATCTTTAATGTTAAAAAATAGTATATTTTCTAAAATGCATGGTAAACTCATATATTACAGAAAAGGTTAAACAATAACGAGAATTGTTCCTTGTCATTATGTTATTTGATTTCATAAAACATTTGTTCTTACAATTGATAATAGTTAATATTAGTTTAAAGGTGCACTATGCTATTAGTTGGATAAAAAAAATTAAACGTAATAAAAACTATATAAATCATAAAAATTATTTGATATTATTATTGAATACAATCCATTGAGTTATTTTTGAAACCCCTGACCTATCTTTTTACCTGATTTAAGTTTAAAATTAAATTATGCGAGGTTTGTCTTAGTATAACTCAATCAACTTAGTGCAAAAATAATCTAGTTGACCGATAAAAATAGTTTGAGGATTAAATTGAGAGGAAAAAAAATAAAATTGATAAAAAAAAATTCTCCACCTAACTCTTTGTCTAACTCGAGCTTAAAATTCAATTGCGTGAAAATTATTCTGATATGACCTAGTTAATTTGGTTGGTTCAGAGATAACCCACTTGATTGGTAAAATAGGTCTAAGGACCAAATTCAAAAACAAAAAAAAGATAGAATGAAATTGATAGAAAAAACCTTCGAGTTTAAAATTAAATTATATGAGAGCTGTCTTGATAAAAACAAGTTAATTTAGTTAGTCTAAAAACAATTCGAAAAATTATAAAAAAAATATTTGAGAATGAATTTGAGAAAAAAAATTGAAATTAAAAGAAATAAAGAGAAATAAAAAAAAGTTATATTAAAAAATACAAAAAAATACTTTTTATGTATAACCTTTATTTTAAACTCAATTCTTTTATATGTGTAAAGTAATTAGTTATTATTGCAAAAATAAATATTTTAGCTTTATATTTAATTTTATCCAATAAAAATGTAAATTGTATGAATATGTGTAGGATGATCTTCCTATGTTGATAGTAGAAAAATAGAAAAATTTATGAATTTTTTACCCTTTTTTTAAGTCAAAACATGAAAGATGGAATTTGAATAGTAGACTATACGGGGCCCTTCTTACAAACTCTAACTTGACAAAACAATTTAATTCATCTTTATTTTTCTATTTCAAAAATAATTTTTTAATTTAAAATTAATATTTTTTTATGTTTTAAGATTTTTTAATATCAAAAATAATTTTTTAAAAATAAAAAAATATTATTTAAAAATATTTTTAAATAAAAATTACTTTTAAAAAAAACCATTACCATACTTCTAAAATTTCACCTTTCCTTTCTAACTTTTTTTTCCCATCAAAGTATAAAAAAATATTTTTTACTTTTTGGCAATTTAAATTGACAGGGACGAAGCCTGTGATTTGTCGAGTTTAGAGGAGTGTTCTAGTCATTTCACTCAGAGCAGTCATCGTTTGCTCCATCAAATTCTTGACCCGACCCGGAGCCACATAACGTACCAAAAAGGCAAAAACAAAAAACATGAAGACTGGCGTTAGTAACAGCACGCACGCAAACTGCATTCACCCAGGAATCAAAAACCCAACTCTGCACCCAAAACACTGAAACAAAGAATTGAATTTGATTTCAATTCCACAAATTCTCGAGAAAACAATTCAATTCCGAAATAAAAATGCAGAATCCCGATGACATCCGAAATCTTCCAATCGACATCTCATTTTCTCGTCTCGGAGGTAAAATTTCATCTCCTTTACTTGATTTCGTATTCTCATTCTCTGTCGTTTTTCATTAATTTCATCGTCGTTTTTGTACTCAAGAATGGCTTGTTGATCGAAAACGAATCCCCGCCGATTGGAGAAAACGAATTGCATCAATAAGAGCTCGGATTTCAAAAGAATTCACTTCACTCCCCAAAGAAATCGATCCCTATTTCCAAACCCTAGACCCTGAAGGTTAGGTTCGTTTCGTTAATCTGTATTGTCCAGATTTATTGAGTTCATAATTACTAAATTGACACCACTATCACTATTTACAGGGATAGGGTACTTAGAGGCTAAAAATATTTATGAAATTCTTATGAAATCGAATCCAGAAAGCCGTAACATTTTTGGCCGGCTATCAGGTGCTGCTGTAAGTTAGTTATCTTTCTCTGTCTCTCTCGGTGTGCATTTTTTTTTTAAAATATTTCTGTTGATGAAATGCTGCTATCTTTTTGTAGGGTGCTTGGGAGGCAATTGTGCGTTCTTTCGAGAAAGATTATGTTTACCTTGGTGAAGCTGCTCAAATAATCATCCAAAATGTGAATTATGAAATGTAAGTTTGCCATCTTCCTGTTTGATTGGCTCCATAGTTTTGTTGAAGAATGTTCTGAATTTTCTTTTTTGTTAATGTGGTTTTTATTTTTGTGAATGCAAAGTCCGTATCAGAAAAAGCAGGTGCAAAAGATCCAGCAAATACTGGCGGAGCTAGAGCGCAAGGAAACTGATATAAAAAGAAGTGCAGCTCTTTCTGCGACTAAATATGCTGAGGCTTGTCAAGAGCTTGGATTGCAAGTGAGATATTGGCCTTGTTCAATGATGGTTGCGAAATTGTATAGACATGGATATATGTGATTAATGAATTAAGTGGTGTATTTCTCACTGTAGGGAAACAATGTGAGGGTTGAGCTTTTAGAGACTGCAAAATCACTTCCAAGCACATTTAGCAAAATTCTGGAAGTTATAAACAGCGATACCATGTCACAGGCAATAGAGTACTATTCCAACTTCGTCAAAGATGTTCATACGGAAAAGGATGTAAAGATGATGGCCTTTTGTTTTTCTTTCGAATGATTATTGCAACATTCTTTTCTTTGCATGAATTATGTTTTTATTATGAAGATTGGATTTATTGTTGATTAATTTCATAAAATTGCAGAAACCTTTGAGATCTGTGTTGTTGAACTTGAAAGATAGTCGCGGGAATCCTCCTTCTCTGGATGTTTGTGCTGATCCTGTGATCCTTGATTCTTCAAATATTCAATTGGATTTGGATGAATCAAACCATGAGAGAGGGGACATGGATGTTGCTGCCAATAATATTGACTGGGATATTTCTGTTGATGGTGCTGATATTGACTGGGATATTGGCACTGTAGAAGAAACAGATGATGGTGGTAATGGTTTAGGTCCTTATGAAATCGTAAATGCCAGTGACATCTCGCAGAACTCTTCACAAAATGAAGCTGTAGAATCCGGTGAGACTCCATTAAAAAAAGAGGAAGAAAATGTTCATACTGAGATTCGTGTATCAGAAATTTGTTGGGATATTAGTGTTGAAACACCTCAAGTTGATGCAATCAATGACACTAATTTGGTAAACATGGGTTTGGAAAATCAGACATATGTTCTAGATACTATAACTCACACCCCGGGAATGAAGGAAGGCAGGAGCCAGCTTTTGGATACAGAATATCGGAATAAAATTCTTGACGATTTATACGAGGTATAGGCTAATTTTTCATATTGTAATGCCAGTTTGGATAATGCCACTGAAGTAATTTCTTTTGTATTGGTAAATATTTTGTATCTTCCTCTTTGAGAACTAAGATGGGTGATCCAGCATTAACAAAGCCCTGAGGAACTCACTGGTTTCTACTTATATTTTAAATTAGATTACAATTTTTAGATTAATTGTTGATATTTGCTATTAATGATTCATTTTAGATAAAAGCATTTTTGAGCCAAAGATTGGCAGAGTTGAGTAATGAAGAGACCATGTCTTTGCAACATCAAGTCCAGTCGGTTGCTCCCTTGGTGCTGCAGCAGTATACTCCTGATGCTATTGATACAATGTCATCTAATGTTTCTTTGGCCATTTCTTTACTGACAAATGGGAAAACAAGAGACTTGATTATGCTTCTTAACTCTAAAAGGTACTAATAGATAATGTTAGTCGGTTTTATCATTTACAGCTTGGCAATTGTTATTTTGTCATTTTACTCATTTAAACAAAGTTTGCAAAAGAATTTGTGTATGATAGTTTTGCAAAAGTAGAAGAGTGCATGTACGAGAAAAGCTGAGTGGAATTTCCTATTGTGTTGAAACTTGAAAAAGATACTGTGGGTCAGCATGTGATGAACACTATATAATTCTTCCTATTGCATGTGGTGAAAGGCTTGAAAATACTAAGTAATGAATGTCACTGTTTGAGAATTGCAAAACTCTTTAATCAACTGCCCAACCAGTGAAATTGTTTGTCTTGTTATTAGGCTGTAGGAATCTGTTAATGCATTTTATAATTTTGAAAATTTGAAAGTGGACCTACACTGCAAACAATCATTTGGTGTATAGTAGCCATGAAAGCAGATATTTTAATATGGGATTTTTTTTAAAGTATTCTGGGAAAGGAGGTGGGGAGGTCTGTAGGTCCTTTTCTGAAGATGGCTGTTCTGGTCTTCATATATATGGTAAATTCATTTTTTTCCCGCTTGTGTTGATTTTCTTCTGCTAAATGTATGGCTGTGGCTGTACCTTTTAAGGTATAGGTGTTGTATTAAAAGTAGGCATGCTTTTAACCAATGTCTGTTTAGTCTACTGGTACTGTTCCAGAGGAGAGGGAGTGATGTCTTGAGGTCAAGCTCTGCTCTTTTCATCCAAAGAATAATATAAAAAAAAAATAAGCACATTTTTCTTTATGATAAGTTGTAATACTTAATTCTAATGTGTTATCCTGAATTCCAGATATCTGGACAGACTAGTGAGTACATTGGAAGCAAAGAAGCATCATGAGTTGAAATTAAAAGAGGGGTTAAAAGATGTGGCTGCTAAACGCATGGAACTTCACAATTCTATATCTTCATCATGGCCAAAGCAGGTAGCTTTTCTTGGATAATAAAGTTGATTCTGCTTCCAGGAAAAAGAGAGAGTATTTATTGTCATAATGAGGGAAGTGCTCTGTTTGTGTCGTTCTCATTGCCTTCCACAAACCATTCCATTTTTTCGCTTCTGCTCTTTTTTTACTTCCAAATAAAAATAAAACAAGAAAAATGCATCTAGTGTTTGTTTGGGTCCATAATCCATACTGCACATTTTTAATGCATAAGTTAATAAATGTGAAGTTTTTTGTTTATTGGCTTTTGTGCTAACATGTAACATGTGCATAACTTCATCATTCTCGAATCTACCAACAAAATGTCCTTGCCACACTTGTCTGTGTTCCTTGGCGGTGATTGATTCCCAAGCATAACTGTTATTTTCATGGCAAGATTTCAAAATTTCGTACCACATTTCCTCTATAGAATTTTTTGTAGGGGAGGGCAGTGGATACCATAAAGGAATCCTCGTGGTAACTTCACACACACACACGCACACTAGTGATGTTCTCTAAGTCTGCTCAGGGTGGCAATTGTGATCCCTCAACTCCTGAACCACCAGGGGAATTTACAAGATAAATTTCATTATACTTTTGCGTGTAGTCACATCCTGTACTGTTTCTTTTCATTGATGCGTTCTAGTTTACTTTCATGATAATGAAAAAATATGATCCTGGTGCATATATTTGGTGAACGGTCTTTGGATAACTGTACTGAACCTCTTGATTTAGGAAAAAAAAGGACTCTCAGATGCCCTCAAATCTTTTTCTTGGGTGAAAACTCTTTAGAAAGGAAAATTAAAGTTAGCTGTGGAGTTTTGTTTTTGGAAACAAGCTGAATTGTTGGTGTTTCAATTGCAGGAAGCAGCTCTTGCTAAAACCAGGGAGCTGAAGAAACTTTGTGAGAGGACACTCTCGTCCATGTTTGAAGGAAGACCTGTTAATATAATCGGAGAGATCAATGCCTTGTTGAGCAGTGGAATTGGTGCGTAAACTCTTGAGACTTTTGTCTCATGCTGTAAACTTTAGACTCAAAGAATCTTCTTTACAGCTCGAAAAAAAATGAAGAAACGTTGGAAAAGCTAGTCCATCGTTCTCAACAGACAAGGAAAAAAAAAAAGACTAATTACTTTGAACTAGCTGTAAGAAATAATTGGTGGGGGAATTCTTATAAATTACTTTTCACCTGGCTCCTTTTTTTTTAAACAATGCTAATGATATTAATATTTTATTGCTAACATTGTTGTTAATCATATAATGCATTGATGAATTACAGTACGTTTGTCTGATTACTCGTTAAGATCCACGGTACCATGTTCTTAAAAAAAATACAACATTAACATTGTTTTAAAAGTTTTTCCATGTTGAATACGCCGTAGTAATTAAAAAAATGAACTTGTCATATGCTTGAAGGCATGTACTCATTGACAAGGAAGGAAATACTTTTTTTTTTTTTTAATGAATGGATGTGAAAACCTTTTTTTTTAAAGAACTTAACGAGTGAGAAGTATTTTGTAACTAAAAAAAAAATGCATATCCCATATTGGTGGTAAAAAGGATGAAAAAAATTATTATATCCCTAATATTTTTTATTTTTTTTTAGGAAAGATTTCTTTCTTTTGTAAAATAATCTCTCCATGAGCTATTTATCATAAGAAATAGCAAAAACAATTCTTTGTATTTCAAGACATAAATCACTATTCACAAATAGTGTAATTACCATTTTATACTTTCTAAAAAAATAAAAGATCTTACTATTATTGGAGGGTGGTAATTGAATTTTTTATAAGATTTATTAGTCATTATAAGATTAAGTGCGGAGTATATATGTTTTTTTTTTTTAATATAGTAAAACAACTAAATTATTCTTGAAGCAAAATCTTTGAAATTGATATCTAGAAATATTTTTGATTTTTTATCTTTTAAAGCACAATAAAATAACTAAATTATTTTTAGAAGCATATTTTTTTTAATTAACATACATGAGTTTATTTATTTGAAAAATAGTAAACACACAATTTTATTATATAATCCAACAATCTCATCTTCCTAGGATCCCACGAATCAATAATTTTCTAACTTCACATTTAAAACTTCCGTATCCGTAACATGTGTACAGAACTTCCAAAGTTTTGGCTTTGATGTTCACTGGGGATGTCACTGTTGGTCCTCGATAGATCGTGGTCTACGATGTAAATAGCCATGGCTCCAGAGGTTATACCATGGCTGTCGCATGCAGCAGGTTCACATGGAAGGATACAAGTATATTTTTTAGCTACCTTGCCCTGTCATTTTTCTGTTGTTCTAGTTTATGTTCAGTGTCTTCACCTTTTCTGTTAGGGAGCCAGTGCTCTGCTTCTTTTCATGCTCTTTGTTTCGCCTTGGGGGCTTCTTTTGCTTTCATGGTGTCTTTTGTTGATCTACTTTGGCTTATCAAGAAGAAGAAGAAGAAAAAAGACAAAAACGAAACTCAACCTCAGACCTCACCCCCTTTGCTCATGCAAGAGTACCTCGTAGCTACAAACTCTGGTTTTTTTAACGAGCGTGTTCCCATTTACTGTAGCATATTTGCTGGGCATTAAGAAGACTAAAGTGCAAGAACTCTCAAGTCTCAAGCATCATTTGTGAGTGATTTGAGCTCTATTATCAGGCTGTCAGGAGTTCCAGCAAAGCATGTTTTACAGCAATTTATCTAAGAACGAAAGAAAAGTCACACAAATAACAGATTTCCTAAACGTGGTTGATAAGTAAATTGATTGTTGGAAATAAAGAACCACTGTAATTTACGAACTTTGTTATAATAGAGTGTTATCCATGATGTTTCAAACATGCCACCACAAAAATACGAGAAATTAATTAACTTCATGTGGTGAAGGCAGAGGATAGAGGAACCAAACTTGCGATCCAATGAGTTATGATATACTAGTTTGTCTTGTTGGAATTTGTGTTGGGCAGTTTTGGAAGCTTCCAAGTCAAAATGTCCTGCTTGTGGTGAGAATCAACTTTGAGATGTCATCCTTTTAATTTGCAAAAATAAGAATTATTAGACACGGAAGCTACACCGTTGTGACTGGACTATTTTATTCATAAAAAAATGATATTAAAGTGCTGCAGCCATTCT
>Ga0325411_1003630_pt1 | contig 17420 bp, 9 predicted proteins | sample PopdelMetagenome_13_FD_206181 | JGI IMG/M metagenome (GOLD analysis project Ga0325411, IMG submission 206181) | Populus deltoides microbial communities from Bellville, Georgia, United States - Xylem-PdIQD-R4 | ecosystem: Host-associated > Plants > Phyllosphere > Stem > Wood/Secondary xylem...
GTTTCATGAATTCATGCGTCTGGTCAAAGGACGTGCATGCATCGACGCCTAGGCCAAATGGACGTTCAACTTTCAACACTTCTTTCTTTCCCTCTAGAACCAAATACTCGTCTCTTTACGCTCCCTAATACAAACAAAAAGCATCAGCCCAAACGTTATTGATCATTTTCTAATTCAAGTCCGCAATATTTTCTTTTCCATCTTCGTTAATTCTCGATCATGATCATCTATTTTTCTAGTCAAAGATGGCTGCCAAATCATTGCTTCTCTGAATCTCTCACGAAGAAATGATCAAGTGAGAAAGTGCGAGAGTTCTACCACTTAAGATGTTTAATCTAATATTTTGTCTATCTATACATTTTTCTGTAGAAAATAAGGAAAAGAAATATGGAAGACCTACTTTAATAATTAAGAGAGAGTGGCCCTTAAAGATATAAAAGTGGTACTAAAAAGTCTAGGGTTTCTACAATTCTTCATTCCTGCCGAGGACGAGCCACCCAGAGAGAGCTGAGAGCTCGAAGACGATGGAAGTACTCGGCAACGGCGAGCAAACACCTTGCAGCTTGGCGGGTTGTGAGTAATTGATGCAGCCGGTGAATGGTTTGGTGCCTCAGATTATCTGCCTGTAAGTATATATCCGTAAGTATATCTCAAACACATGTAACATACCTCAAATAAAACTGTTCATAAAAAAAAAGATAGAAAAAAGATTAAAAAAATTATTAAACTGGGAAAAAGTCATGCATGTCGACAAGTCAAGAATATGGAGTGATTAAGCTTGACCTTAATCAATGACAACATTTCAAATAATTCTTGTTTCTAGATTTTTTTATACAGCCATTCTATCTACTCAAGACTTTGTGATGCGTGGGGTTCTTACTTTTCAAATGGGTTATATAAAGAAGGTCCAGAAGTTTGACAGTGGACAAAAACAAAGTCACAAAAGAGAGTTTAACCTGGAAATTACAGATGAATCAATTTCAACAAGTAAATCTTTCCATGCCACCAATTAGTGTCCTGCCGACTAAACATAATGTGTTTAGACTAGAATAGGAAATTCAAAATACTACAAGTCAACTGATAGCGATTAATAAAAAGGTGAACATCTGTGATGATCACCATGACTTTCTATGCCTTGATTGGTATATAACTTGATTAAAATACCAATTGAAAACGTTCTTGACTAAATCCATCGTTTATCGAAGTGTTCCAAGGGCTCGACTATCGAAGTGGGCCTAGCATTCAAACATTGGACCCACCTAGCCCTATATCTTCAAAGCATCGACTAGACAAAAATCTTGTTTGCTGCTTGATATTTATCGCCATGCGATAGGAAATACCAAGAGACTTTGTAACTAGGAGGGAAGAAAGGGTGTAGGTCTGGAATCGAGTTCATGCTAGCTAGCTGATGAGTGACTCAATGGAATGGCAAATCTCATTGAAAATTTACTGAGTCAACTCAAGAAACCCACCGAGGACGAAGTTATCAGATCATCAGGCTGGGTTTTGAACAGTCAAAAAATTAAGAGAGCTATGAAGAATGGACTTGTGTTGTCTTCAAGTCAAACGGTTACGACCGTGACATCATACAAAACATGGGCTCATCGGATCTCTTAGAAGCTGATATTTATCCGTGGGGACCACTTTTTGTCTGCATGCCACGTGTACAACCTAGTTGCCGGTAATTAATATCATGTAACCCTAATCGTACTGGATGCCTCACGATAGCTAGAAATATATATGCTCGTAGACCATGCATATAAATACAGAGAAAACATGCATATAACACCACCCACCTCATGTGGCGAGGCATGCAGCAGTTTCGTATGTTGGGGTAGGTTTCCCGACCCAAACAGGACCAGATTCCTGTTACTTGACCCACTACATGAGGGCCCACAAACAACTGCATGTATCCCTACTCACTAAAATATAGACCAGCTTAGAGAGAGAGAGAGAGAGAGAGAGAGATGATTTTAAATCATGCGTACCTGTCTAACAAACCCTTCAAGAGTGGAGAGCTTGTTCATTGCTACAGTCATTTGGCCCATGTAGTTAGCCATATTAGGAGGGCAGATCAGTGATTCAGAGGCTATGGTATTTGAAAGAGATTGATTGAGAGCTTCGAGCCCTTGAGAGAGTGCATCCTCATTTTCTTGTGTTGATTGCTGCAAGCCATAAATTCCCAAGATTTGTTGCTCCGTTAATGGCTCAATTTGACCCACTATTATCTGCATCATAATTAGCACACAATAACTACATAAATAAACAAGCATGTGGTTAAATAATAATGACATGTTACCATTCATTTTCAGGGCTTTGATAATTAATTCACTACAGGCCAAAGCAAAGGATGAACACGAAAACAAGGCCTGTTGTATCTATCAATGGAAAACGAAGAGAGAGTAGATAGCCGTGCAATTCTTTCTCATTCTCTTTCGTGTCAATGAAACCAGAAGTTGTAGTAACAAACATGGGCTTTATTAGGTTGACACCTAACTCTACCCATTAGCAGAAACCTTCACGATCTGTTTCGTCACTCATTGATATTCATAATTTCTGTGTGTTTTGGGATTTAGGCTATCTTCTTAATTTGCCGTTTCCACCGACAGGTTGTGCACCATGCATTAATTATAACGTCCTATATTCCTCGTGCAAAATCTAATAATAACCTCACATCATTCACTGATCTTATTATATATTTTCAAATATTTTGAGACAACGAAATTGATCTAAAAATCTTAAAATAGATATGTATCTTAGGTTATTTACCTTTTTTGGCCATGTATTTTTGTCAGTTTCTTGTCACATGTGATGTTATATGATTTTCTAATGTCTAAGCACCCAGGGAAAAGAAAAAAGAGAAAGAAAAAGAACCAAATATACACTTGGGATTGAAAAGGGTAGGTTTTTTAGTACCTTTATGAGCTCAGATGGCCGGAAATCTCCCATCCACATGAAGCATCGCTCGGCCGGAGTCTTCCACATGCCAGAAACTAGATGGAAGACATCGGTCTTGGCAACCACGCTTTTGAGATTCATCATCTCATCGTAATGTCCCAAGCAGTTGTCAACAAAGAGCCTAAGCTCATTTTCGGGTATATGCTCTTGTACTGCTGCCCGAAGCTCGCACATTAGGCGATGGTTCTCCTCAAGCCATCTTGCATACTCCATATCAAAAAATGCAGCATCTAGAAATTAAGCATAGAACGGGAAAAAAAAAGGTCATTATTTTTCTATATATGAGTACCATATATAGAGATGCGTTTAATTATCCATGAAGAGAGATTAATTAGAGTATATAATAAAACAAATTTCTGAAAAATAGAATAACTAAAAGTAGCATTTTTATTTTGAATTTATAAATTTAATTACCCGCGCTAATATTGGTGACACCAACAGGAATGCCTTGTTCTCCTCCTAAAAGACCTCCTCCGCCAAGGAATATTCCCTAGCAGGAACAGAAAAAAAAAATCTTGAAACCTGCTTTGATGATACTATGAATGAACAATAGAAGCGGGTTACGATTTTTAACTCACTTGAGTTCGGGCTCTTTGTAGCTCTTGTTCCAACTGTGTAAGTTTAATCCTACTTGACTCTAGCTGCTGAACATAAGCCTGTAATGATGGAAAATGAAAAGGAGGCAAACCTCATGATTTTAGGAGCTGAACATTATTATCTGGAAGGAATAATTATTGCAATCAAATCAAAGAGAGCATTAATTTTGAACGGACTGACCTTTTTTCTTAGTCTGCTTTTCCTTGCTGCTTCTCTATTCTGAGCAAGTCTCCTCAATGTCTGCATAAAAATTGGTCGTGACAAACATTCGATGTTGTAAACTTACAAGAAATTAAACAAATGTAAACATATATATATGCCATAAAAAGTGAACCAGAAGAAGTCACCTTAGGGTCTGGCGTCTTGGGTCCTTCCAGCTCCGAACTTGATCTTGCTGGTCCTTTACGGTTCCCTTGGCGCTGCCATAAACAACAAGAAACAAAATTTTTAAATACCAATTCGAATCTCAGTTATGAATAAGCTATATATAGACTAATTATTTTTTTTATTTAATATCATAGTTGCTCTATTTTATAAGCACTAGAAGTCCGAATCTACCTTGATAGCTTTAGCTGGTTCAGGGCCAGGAGCAGAATTATTTCTTGTGTTGGCAAGTTCCATGGACGGTTCTGATGGTCCCTTTGAACCACCAGTTGCAGAAGAAACTAATCCAGTACTAGCACCAGTAATATTAGCCTACCAAATCCAAAACAAACCCATTAAAAAATATTGGGTAATATTAATATATATATGTAGTAAGGTACAACTGAACCATTAAGTGAAGAATTGTACATATACCACTAAACTAATTAAGTTATAAACGGTTTTGATTTTATTATACCTTTGTTGATGATGGCTCTACGTGCATAGGCTGAGACGGGAAAATATTCAAAGTTGGAGGTCTCATTCCTGCACCACTCTCTGCACACAAACCCAAATCAACATCAAATCTCCTTATAGCTATAAGTTAGTGTGGGAGAAAAAAGAATAATGAAAGAATAAGGACCCGAGTGAGAGGGAAGTGAGCTAGACAAGGCAAGAGAGGTGTGAGACATGAGTTTGAAGTACAGGGATCGTCATGCAATTGTAGCTCTATACGGTATCAAAACAAAAAAAGGAGGAATCAAAGAGAAGAAAAGGCAGATATAACCCATACCCTATTCGTACCATTCTTAATACATGGAGAAATGAGTGAGGGATTGATCATGATATGTGTGTAGGGTTGTTATACATGTCATGGTCTAATGCTCCTAGCAACAAGAAACGAAGATGAATTCAAAAAGGAACGGGAAAATAAGTAGAGAAAACGACGATTTTCTTGAGATTTGAAAAAGTCTTTCTTGCAGCTGCAAGGAACATTATTAGCATCTCGTCAAAGAAAGCACGATTGGCAGAGAGGTAGATTTGTGATCTGCAGTTGAACATGCTTTCCTTGTGACCCTCAAATAACCCTTTCCAAAGAGAATCTCCCAACAGAAACAGAAGAGGTGGAAAGGAAAAGGAATAGTGTAAAGAAAATGAGAAAGATGAAATTTTTTTTAATTTAGAGAGAGAGAGAGAGCTCACGTCTTTGGTCTTGATTAACAGTGGAGGGGTCTTGTCCATCAAGATAGAGAAAAAGGGCTTGATCCAATTCTCCCATGTCATAAGCTCCAGCATCTTTGCTTCTGACACAAAAGGTGCACATGTAAAAACAAAAGAAAATCACAGAGAAACAAATGATTTAATTTGCAGGGTCAAACCTTCTTGTTAATTAATAATTAAACTTCTAAAAACGATTACAGGAAAGAGACTCTAGAAATAGGTTCTTGGTGATTTCTATAGTTTGTAAAGATTACATGAAGTTCCCAGGGATTGAGGATGATGATGATGACTGCATGATTCCATATGGAATCTGATGATGATTATGCTGCTCTTGCATTTGATGAAGATGATATTGTTGCTGATGTTGCTGATGATGCTGGTTTTGCTGTTGTTGATGATGATTTTGTTGTTGCTGCTGTTCAAATTGATGAGCTGAGTGATTGATCACTTTATTGTTTGTAGCAGTAGTAGCCATGAGAACCCTCAAAAAGTTTGGTTTATAATCGTTCCTCTTACTATTCCTCCACCAACTCCCAACTCCAAAGAGCTGTTGAAAACCCCATAAATGGCATGAAACTACCTTCTTTTTGTTCCTTTAATGATCATAACCATCATCATATCCTTTAGATATTTCACACGCATACAAACAAGGAAAAGGAGAGAGTTTTCATAAAGAAGAAACTGGAAAGGAGAGATTGAATGAATGAGGAGGAAAAAAGAAGGGATATTGAATGCAAGGAAATAAGACAAACCTAATTTTCAGCTTTCTTTATCTACAAGATGAGACTGACTTTGTGTACAACAAATAAATATATATTATAAAATGGTCTTAAGCTACCCTGTTCAGTTTCTGTCTCTCCTCAGACACAAGAGACAGGAGAGTTAAAAACCAGAGAAGACCTGAAGAAAAACCACTTTAGTTTAGGGAGTCCGATGAAACCGCTTAAGGCATTTCATTGTCTAAGTTTCTTACCATTCTTAGGTCTGTAATGACGAGAACGCCCGTAGGATTTACTATTGACATTTTCATGCAAACTTACACGTATGGATAGTGGGTGAGGCGGCTGTTTTCTTCCATGTCCCTTGCCCCTTGGCCGTTTTCTTTCTTTTAGAGTAGGTTTCTTTGGGGAAAGTATTAAAATATTTTTTTTGGAAAAACAAACATGAAATATAAGTCATTTTTTATTATTTAACTACACTCTTAATAATGTTTTTTTTAATTATAATTTTTGTATGCGGGTAATATAATAAGTAAAATTACAATATTTACGTGAAAAAAATAATTGGAACAGTGATGATTAATATGATAGCGATAATGATTGTTATGTCATAATAATTGTGATATTAATAATATTAATGGTAATAATTATATTTTTATGGTTTAAACTCTGGTATTTAAAAGTTTACTGGACCTGACTACTCTGATCGAGCTAAGTTCATCTACCAAAACATAAAGTTCTTTTAAAAATAGTATATTTTATTTCTGAAGCTAAAACTCAAGATTTTATTTATGTAAAATAAGAATTGAATTACTTCAAACAACCACCGTTGTTATGCTAATGGTTATATATGGTAACAATAGTGATGAAATTGTAATTATTTTTAATAATTAGGCGGTGGTGACTACGGTGGCAACAGCCATGAAAGATGCTGATGCGGTGGTAATTGATATTTGTAATAAGATGGTTAGCGGTGATGGCAGAGCAATAATAGTGATAGGGTGGTTGTATAGATGGCGGTAGAGCCGGAGAATTATAATGTGATAATGATATGTCAATGGTTGAAATAGCGAAAGCTCTTATAAGGTGGAAATAAAGAAAAAGTATAATTTGCATTAGTAGAAATAAATATCTATTATCTTGGATCATGTGCGCTAGCTCTTCTTCTTCTTATTATATTGGCGAACCCAAAGACATTATTTCACAACGAAAAAAAAATTATTTATTAGTAGAAATAAATATCTATTATCTATCGAGTCTGATGCGGACCAAATTGCACAGATTGAAAATACGTACCTAATAATGGCTTCCTCTATATATATTTTTGTGCAGAAATATTGCTGGTTAATTATCTATACCATGTTCAACTTTAGGTTGAAATACACTTTAATAAGGTAGCGAAAAATGAACTTGATTGCAAGGTTAATGAAGCACTTTTTTCCATTAAAAAGAAATAAATATTGAGTCCAGAAATAGTACTCTTCCAAAATATATATATATATATAGCGATAAATGTCTCAAGTTCAAATCTTTATTTGTTCTTGTCCCCAGAATTAAAATGCAAAGACTGCTACACAGCTTGAATGCTCAGATATTTGATTTATCGAAGACTTTCAGTGATGGTGTATCTGTAACGAAAGCACAAAATCTTTTTCTTGAGGGCTCCAGAACAGTACCATTAATTCATGATCAATGAGGAATGAGTGTAGTTAGAAATAATATTTTTCTTGCAATATTGGATACAGCAAGATTGACATGAGTGTTTGTACAGATTTTCTTTTTACAAAAACAGAGAGAGAGAGAGAGAGAGGTAGTATGAAATTATAATGAAAGCTATTTATCTGTAAAATAAATTTATTTGTTTGTGAGATTAGTCAACATATATATAAACTCACTTGAATATTATATTAATAATAAAAAAATTATTTACCCTTCAAGAAATACAATTTAAGTCATGTAAATAATGTATAAATATATTATAAAAATTGAGGATGAAGGGTTTTTCCTCTTGATAAATAGATCTTTTCAAGTTAAACTTTCTTTTTTTATTGATAAAAATAAAAGAAAATAGGGATGTCGTTTTAATTCTTTAGTGAAGGTTTTGTAGTGAGAGAAGGATGCGCCATCATTCTGGGCAAGTTCATTTTCAATATCACAAGATTTTGTTATTAGGAATGATTATTTTTTTTTTTGTTTAGTTTGGTTTTTATTAAAAAAATAATCAAATTGAATGTTTTTTTTAAATAAACCAAAACTAAATCAAAATCAGGTCAAACCAACTAATTTCGGTTTGGTTCGGTTCGATTTTTTAGGGTAAAAACCGGTTCAAATTGATTTGGCTTGGTTTTTCCGGTTTTGGCTCAATTTTTTTTGATTTTAACTCGGTTTTTTTATTTTACTCAGTTTTGACTTGATTTTTTTTGTTTTAATTTCATTCGATTTAATTTTTTTGATTTTTTACTTGTGAAACCAAAACTAGAGAATACAGGCAGGACCGTTGAATATGAAACCCATGTCAAGTTAGTGTTCCCCGTTTCTAATTTAAAGGGCAGGACGGGGGACCCGTCAGATCATCAAGTGTAAACTGGTAACATAATCTGACGGCTGCAAATTTCAGTGTAAGGAAACAGAAGTCGTTGTCAGAGAGATGGATGGGACCCACCGGAACCGGGCCCCCCTTTCCCGCGATCGTTGCACTTTAGGAGCTGCGTGAAACTGTGTTTCTAACATTTATTTTTAATATTATCACATTAAAATAATATAAAAATACTAATAAATAAATGTTCAAAAACAAAAAAAATAAAATATTATTTTTAATGTATTTTCAATTAAAAAAACACTACATTTTTCTACCCCTCTAAACAAGAGCTTTGTTTAATTCCACCCACTCCAGACCCGTAACTACAAAAGAAGAGAATATCAAAAAACTCCCTGGAGATTTTGTTAAGTGTGGGCACCCACTTTTTTTTTTTATATAGAGGCCCACCAACTATTTTTTCTTTTCTTTTTTTTCTAGTTGTCAATTTTTTTATTTTTATTTTTTGAGGAAAATAATATATCCCACAGCCACAAATTGCACCCATTGCAAATGCTAGTAATTTCTCGAGGTACACCTAATCCTAGTCTTTGATCTTGATTAATATCACTATAGCAGACCTTCACGTATCACATCTCTCTAATTTTCACAGGATGCTTCAATTTAAGGGAATTATATTGAATTAAAATAAAATTATAGATTATTCACAAAATATCTTAGAACCTGTTTAAGCATGTCAAATCATGTGATTAGCCACGCTACTAAATGGAGCCTTAATATCTACTAAATAGAGTCTTAATAGACATGATCAGTGATATTGCTAAGCTAAGTCCTGAGCCTTGTATTTAAGGTTTGGATGCAGTTGGGAGATTTCTTTAATGATAGCAGAAGCATTTTCGAAACTTTTATTGTCACGCCCATGGATTTTAAGCGTGGTTTAAGAGGGCAGGATTCGTTATTTTTTTAAAGTGTTTTTTTTGTTTAAAAATATATTAAAATAATATTTTTATATTTTTAAAAAATTATTTTTGACATTATTCTATCAAAATAATCTAAAATTTTTTAAAATATTAATTTAAAATAAAATAAAATAAATAAAAAATTAATTTTAAAAAAAATACAAGAAAAAAATATGCATATATCCTTGAACCACAAGGGTTAAAGGTTCTAAATTCCAACATTTGAAAGTCATGGGAGTTGCCATCGGAGCAAGTCATTGTACAAGGCGTAAAAAGCTTGTCAATTGAAAAGACATTTGGCGTTTGACTCATGATGAAAATTACTGGCGACCATGGAGAATAATGCATTCAACCTTGCACACTGATCATAAGAAATCGGAACTTAAAGCATGACGTGGGCTCTTAATTTCTCAAGCATCATAACACATTTACACCAAGACATTTTTTTATGAATTTCCTCTCAATTATTACTTTAGTAAAGAGCTAGATAGGTTGACTATGCTTCCCGGTATGCCGAACTAATTTTTTTTAAATGTCAAAAAGTGATAGGCGAACCGCTAAATCATATTCTAAATCATATTAAATCTTTAAAATTTATAACCGGTAAAATCTTCAATTTGAATTCAATTATATTCAATAAATGACAATGCTCTTGTATACCTTTGAAATTTACAACAAAAACAGAGAAAAATGATTAAAAAAAAAACCCTGAGAGTTTAAGTGGTTTTGTATTTAAGGGTATAAAAGTACTTATATTATTCTATAAAAAAATAAAAAATACAAAAATATCTTTGAGTAAAAGACATTAAATTATTTTATTCAAAGGTTAAATGAGTAATTTAATTGTGCATTTAAAAACAAAATTATCAATATAACTTTATACATTCAGCAAAAAAAAACATTTTATGTTATGATGAAAAGATTACATTACCTTTAATACCACATTAAAAAATTTAATAGACAAGTGGAAAATAGTAATTACATTGTTGTAATGAATAGTAAACTATGTCTTGGGACATAGTAACTTTACTGGTAGACTTGATGTTTTTTAATTAGACTATTGAATAACAATATGTTGTGATTTCGATCAATTTTTTAACATTAAAAAAATATTTTGGCATTTTTAACTTTTTTTCTATAAAAGAAAATTAATAATATAAGGGGTTGAATTAATGTGATCTGATCGATTTTGTGAATCCAAAAACAATTTAAACAACTGAAAAAAATATAGTTTGACTAAAAAATATTTAAGTTGACAACCTTTTCTAACTATTAAAACGATAATATATTGGGTTGATCCCGATCATCTAGGTTAATTTATCAAATTTACGATCCGTATCATAAGACCATGATAGCCTTATAAAAAACATTATAAACTTTAAATAATTGATCAAACTTGTGACCTAAATCATTAGATCAAAATAGTCTCATAAAAAATAAATTGAAACAAATTATAAAACTTAATTCTTAATTAACTAAATGTTAATGGATGGAATTAAAAAAAAACAAATTTTTTTTTACTTAAGTCAACCAAGTTAATTCATCAAATTCACGACTTGGGTCATAATATTGAAATAATCACATAAAAACAAAAAAATAAATTATGAAGCCTAATTCTAATTAATCAAACGTTAAAATATAAAAAATATATAAAAAAATCAATTACAAAAAACTTGAGTTAACTAGGTTAACCTAATAAACTCATAATTTGAATCATAATGTTAAAATAATTCAATAAAAAATTAAAATAAATTATAAATTTCAATATATTAAACCAAGTATTAAAAATTAAAATTAAAAATTATTAAAAATAAATTTAAAAAAATCATTATTCTTCTGAGGAGGGGATTCCCCTTCTCAATTGGCTTTTGTTAATATATATATATATATATATATATATATATATATATATATAGAGGTGGCTGTTTGTTTTCCCGATGTGAGAAAGAAGCTGAAAAAATTGTTGTTGCTGATGATATAGTATTTATGCGAAAATCATTTGAATTTTTTTTTAATCGAAATCATGTAATTATCTAATTATATATTTATACTCGTAATAAAATCAATGATCAATCCTAATATAGCCATTAATTCATATAATCATGTATGAAATGAGCTTAGACTTTTTCTTAAGTTTCACTAAAGGTGCCATTAATTCAATTTTGGCATACTTAAGTTTCACTAGAACTTAGACCAATTCAATTTAAATTATTCAATAAAATTTACAGCCCCATAATATCCAAAGAGTTAATTTGGACCAATTCAATTTAAATTAAAATGGACCCAAGGATTTAAGAGTCCTTTTCTTCTTCTTTCTTTATCGAACACCCAATTTAAAAAAATATAAAACAAATATTATTTTCGCCATAATACCCAACACACCCGTAAGAACGACCATGGCCCTCAACATTTGAAAGTTCTTTAGTTTAAACACACTAATTTTTCAAAGAAGTTCAAATGAATTGACCCCATTTTGGTGAGGCGTGCATTCTAGTTAAGGTGTGAAGAACGTACACTTTTTATTATTATGATTGGACACATTGTCCAGTAAAAATATATTACACTCAAGATTTGAACTTCTCAATTTTACTGGCAGTTTGGTTATGTTGTTGTGGCTGCAGCTATATTTTATTTAAAATATATTTTTAGTGGTTTGGTTAAAGAAAAAAAAATATTATTTATTGATTTTGTTTAGTTGAAAATACAATATTTGAAAAGTAAGTTTTCGTTTTTTTTTTACTGTTCATGTTAATTGCACTGTTCAATGATGAACAGTGCAATTAACATGAACAGTGCATAATGATACAGTGTTCATGTGAACAGTGCAAAGAATTGCACTGTTCATTTTAAAATAGTGAACAGTGCAATTCTCTTACATTGCATGGACTTTTTTTTTAGTGTGTTAATTTTTTTAACATTTTTTTAAGAATAAACTAGTTTAGAGTGAATTTTATACATGGTAATATTTTATCTAATTTTATTACAGGCTAAAAAATTATAAAAACTGTAGTTCTTATCGGATGTATTTCGTACGTAATAGAATTATAGAAGATTTCATGAAATAATAAAAAATATTTTATATAAAGTATGATTTATTTGATGATATAATAGTAATATTTAAATTAAAAATCATCAATATTAATATATATATTTTTAAAATTATTTTATAACCTCAATTTTAAAATAATTCTTAACCAAACACATTAAACTACTTTTTTTTCAACCTCAATTTCAACCACAGTTTTAACCAAACACCTATTTTTTCAAACCAACCTCAACTAAAAGTACTTTTTATAAAACAACTTTTTTCAAACCACAACCACAACAACTATTACAATACCAAACACACTTATACTCCTATGTTTTTTTTTTCCTGCCATATTCAATCTATAGTTTGAAATTTGGACAATTGAATGAGATATGTCAAAGAATATTGTAAAGTGACGTTTGATATAAGATTAAAAAATTATAAGAGTAGTCATTATAAAATAATTTTTAAAAATATATAAGTTTGTTTCAAAAAAATATTTGGTGCCTTAAAATATTGAATAAATTGTTGTCAGATGAAATGAGAAAATGATAAAAATATTAATAATTGACAGAAAGGCAAAAATTAAAAATATTTGATTATGTATTTTGATGTCAAAAATAAGTGAAATAATAATAAAACTTGGGAGGTTAAATTTCAACCTCCGTCGTTAAAATTTAACCCCTAAAATAGGTAATAATTACTCCTAAAATTTAACCACTGTCTAAAAATAAAAAAAAAACTAATTTGTATGGGGATAATTTTTAACTTACATTACCCTCGTACCAAAAATAAGTGAAAGTGTAAAGGATAGAACTCTTAAAAAATTAATTAATCACGATTTAATTTCAATTGAAAGAGTAACGTAGATGGAAGCAATACAAGAAAAATATTATGTATAAGAACATGTAATTATGTCTAATAGGGATTACACATAAACTCAAATTCAAAATTTTATTATTAGATATTTTGTCTTCAAGTAGCCTACCTTTCTAGGAGGTTTAAAATTCCTTAAATAAACCTAAAAACTTGTCTAAACCAACAAAGAAACTCAAAAATAAAAGAAAATAATAAAAGTCCTAAACAAAATGAGAATAAAGCTGAAAAAAATAATAAAATAGTTTTAATCCAAAAAAAAAAGAATATCAAAACAACTAGGAAATTATAGCAAATCTTGAACAATAACTTATGGGTATTATCGTAAAGCCTTTCTAATCTCTGATTCCTATAAAATTTTAACCGTAAAGAAAAAAATACCTATGTAATCTTTTAACAAAATTCCAATATGGCCCAATGGTTGGATTGAAATATGTATATTTGTTAATATAAAACTATGTTTTAGGAAAAAATTTCCTACATCAATCTTCTCGGGTTAGAAGGAACTCGTCCTTGAGTTCTGGCTATCCATCCACCTATATTGTTGTTATTGTTGTCGATCATTGAAATTGATGCCCTTGCACTCTACTGACCTTTGGTGTGATGTCACTATAAATTAGCTGACTTAGATAAAGTAAGTCGATGTTCAAAATACTCTGAATCTTTACAGAACCATTATTAGCCGTCAATGGTTTGTTCCACCTCATGCAAAAGGGATTTTTTGATATCTAAAAGGAACAATAAGTCTTTCCTTACGCTATCATGGTGACAATCTCATATTCATTGGATATAGTGATGTCGATGAATCTACTAATAAATATGAAAGGAAATCCACCTCAGGATATGCTTTAATTATATGAGGTGGGGTATTTCAAGATGTATTAAAAATTATTCTTGTGTCTCCCTGCCTATGATGGAGTTAGAAAAAATTGTTTACACAACTGTTGTTCAAGAGGCAATCGAGTTTAGACTATTCTTACATAGCTTGAATGTTATGATACATGCAGATGATATTGTCATTATTTATCATGACAACACTTATGCAATAGCTTATACAAGGGGCTCCAAGTATAATGGCAAATCAAAGTATATTAATACCAAATACTATTTTATTTGAGACATGATTGTGCAGGTTTAAATTGTCGTTAAACATATCTCCACTTATCAGATTGTTATTGATCCATTTACCAAACCTCTCCCAATAGTATTTTTCTTATGTAAATATTGTTAATTTGAATTAGTGTACACTATCATATTAAGTGTAAATGTCATTAAGCAATGATTGCCTTTTTCATACGAAAAATTTTCCTGACGCTGAGAAAGCGAGCGGGATGAGACATATTCCTATCATAAAGTGTATTTTTATAATACTCATGATATACGTACTAGCACGTAGCGAGTTAGCAAGAAAATACTTTTTTATTTGATGTCTCCTTAGTTAGAGCTAAGATGAGAACTATAAGTTTAAAATGGAGAGGTTCACGTCTCTATAAATCCTGTCACATAATCAAATATGAGAATTTTAAAAAGACACTAAAAAAGTGATTGTTTTGAGATACCCGAGTTATGAGCTTTTAAGCCAAGGTTTGTATCGTGTATAAACGTGCCATTCTTTATAGTGGGAGCTCTACCATAGCATACAATATCATGTTGTATGTGCTAAGTCAACCGTAAAATGAAGTGATATAATTGATCTCTTCTTCATCATTGTGTGAGTCATATGGTTCTTTTTTGAATCCATAATTATAACCTTTAGGACTTAGAACTATGTTAAGTATGGAAATTTGATGTTGCTAACATAGCATTTTATCCAAGGGTTATGAATTATATAGTCCAAAGAAGTATGTCTAGGAAAGCGATGAAGTCAAAATTAATTGATATTACAGGCTAAAAAATATATATTCGAATCACACTAATGATTTGTGACTTATTGCCTGAGCGATTATATTCGATAAATGTATTTGACATGATCATAAGTACAAAGGCATATAATGAGAGATCATGCATAGCTCGTGATATTATCTAAGAGGGATCAAAGATGCTTGATTTAGTATGATTATTTAGTTTGTGGTACAAACGAGATATCGAGTTGTAATATTATTTAGTTTTCATAGTGGTTTAATATAACATTATTCTCATATGTTTTTCTTATTTTGTCACATGTTCCATTTCCCACATGGAAAGGAGAGCAAAAGAATTATCTCATTATAAGGATGAGGTTATGATTTAGAATGCTTGATATGTACAAGTAAAAAATATAGATAATTGTTCATATATTTATTTTGTTTGAGGAATAGAGTCTAATTTATTATGATTAAGTTTGGAGAGCAACCTTCACCTAGGATTTTTATTTGAAAGAGTCTTAATAAGCTTATGACACTCTATTTATATAAGGATACAAATGGTTATTAGAAAAAAAATACTCTTTGATATTCAATATGTCAGTCAAGAAAAGAAAACTCTCTCGTAATATTTCTGTTTGTTCTCTCTAGAATACCATCAAAGTTTTAGGGATTTGTAATGTGTTATTTATTTAGGTGACTTTGGTAACTATCTAAAAAACAAGATTGGTTTGATCCTTTTGGTTTATACAGACATCAAAGAAGTTTATAATTCAAGTGGAGATCTTGATTCGCAAACCTGTTATGTTTCATCAATTCTTTTATTTATAATATCACATATCAATCTTAAAGTAGATTTATTCTTGAACTTGAAAAAACAATAATAATGATGAAATTTAACTGAAATTGGCTACCAACTTGAAATTTTGACAAAACAATCAAAAAATTCTTACATAACATTTTGGTAAAGATGTTTTGTCACAATTTCCAACCTTTGTTAGTGTATTAATTGGTAAATTTCAAATGGTAAATATGGTTATAAATTATTTATGATACATTGTTTTTTGTAAAAAAAAATAAACAAATAATTTCCGGTTATATTATGTGTTATATGTATGGATATAGTACATTATCTAGTTAAAAATAACTATTTCTAAAATGCTGTCATTATCGAAGCAGTTTTTTTGTTTAACAATATTGATAAAGAAAGAGAACGAGAGAAACAAAGAACTCTTACAATGTACAGAAGTAAGATTTGAAATTTATTTGTTTATAGTTTTTGGTTCGTCCTGAACCCCATGACTTCAATTCCCTCTCCTGAGAAAGACAATCCAATAAACATAAATTAATGGGAGAAAAATACAGAATATTTGGATTAGGTGCACATAAAGCAAAATAAATTTGTTATAATCATATGATATGTGTCTTATTAAGACCATTCAAGTGGGTATGATCTTCACCAACTCCTATCCTTGGCAAAGTCAACATTTCCAACCTGAAAATGACAATGTATGCAAAAGGAAACCCTAATTCCCGTTCGAAAAGAACACATGATCAGCTAGCTTGTAGATATGCTATTTTGATTTAAGAAAGTTGCTTACCAGAACTTTAAACATTTTTGACAGGACACGTATGGCATTGACTCGCATTTGTTTTTATCAATCCTTGTTTCAATAAAAATATAGTGATTATAAAAAAAAAAAAATTCATCATCCTCAAACCTACCATTGATATCCCTAAGTGCAGTACTTGTATATATCCAAACTCTCTGCTATGCTGATCTTCTTCTTTGGTTGTCTGGCTAGCATGGTGTTTCCTAGTTAGCTAGATTGGTTCTAATAATTACTGCAAATTATCCCCCTTGGTGCTCTCTCTTTCTCTATATAATCGCTCTTGGCTTGCCGTGAAAAAAAATAGTTACTGCAGATGAGGCCCCCGATGAAGTCAATGTATTCTATAATTATAACACGAAGAAAAATGAATTTACTGTTTTTGCTCGATCCATTTCGAGTTGCAGAAGAAAACACTGGTGTGCCCCAGCTTCATGGTCGATGCAGACGTAAGAAGACTGGAGGATTGTATATAGGCTTCGTACTGCTGTCTGGCCCCAGCATACATGTATTCAATCACATATACCCCCTTCATTCCTTTTCGCCTTTTATCAATCTAATTTAATATCTAATACATATAGTAAATATTATCTACTTGCAATAATTATTAATATACCAATTTTCAAGTTAGATCCATATGCATTTAGTATGAAGTATAATTTGATTTTCTTAAGCAAGCTCGGACTTGCCAGGTATTTATTGGAAAATCTCA
>Ga0325411_1003631_pt1 | contig 17411 bp, 6 predicted proteins | sample PopdelMetagenome_13_FD_206181 | JGI IMG/M metagenome (GOLD analysis project Ga0325411, IMG submission 206181) | Populus deltoides microbial communities from Bellville, Georgia, United States - Xylem-PdIQD-R4 | ecosystem: Host-associated > Plants > Phyllosphere > Stem > Wood/Secondary xylem...
AAAGAGTCCACATATATGTAAATACATTATATATAGGATAGTTATCATGTGTAGCACATTCCACCATTGTATTGTATACAACCCTAAAGGTATAAATACAAAGGGATGGTTGGTTTATCAATCATCACAATTATACAAAAGACTATCTCTCTAATCTTAACTGACATCATATTTTTTACAGATGAAGAGCCTTGTTGACAAAGAAAAATTCAATTTGAGGAAAAAAGTCCAAAATCAGATATTTATGGACTCAATTAAATTTTATTGGAGGTTTAATTGAATTTATATAGTGTTTGATTACAAGAAAAATTGATTTTTAAGTTAATTTAGGCTTTAATTGGAAGAAATTAAAGTTCTGGGGTCAAAGTAGAATTTTTGAGAGGTGATTTGGTCAAATAAGGGGCTTAATTGCATAGATATTGAAGTTTGATGGTCAATTAGGGACTTGATTGAAGAAATCCAAAACCAAGGATCAAATTGGAAAAGGCGTGTAAATAAAGGGACTGAAATTGACCAAATTAGGGGTCAAATTGAATAAATTGAAAGTTTATTGATCAATTAAGGGTCAAATTGCATAAATCCAAAATCAAGGACCAAAGGGAAAAATGTGCTGAAATCTGGGGTTTAAATTGAAGTTCTTCATGGGTAAAATTGAACAAAATTAAAAGTTTGAAGCCAATCAGGGGTGTAGATAGAAATAAATCACAAATTGAAGGACTAAATCGTAAGATACTGTTTATCTTCTTCTCCAACGGGGCTAGTTGGGTGGCCACCTTCCCAAGGCATTTGGCGCCTCGTTTCTTCACTAAAATGGATGAAACGTACACGCAAACGATCCTGTGATACCTTACTACACGCTAGTGTAATCCGTTTGGGCTGATCGAGGCTGTAGAGGCGGTGGCACCGCCCCAAAATGGCTAACCCGACCAGCCATTTTCCTACACAAAACTGATAGTTCATCATTGCTACTTTGAGCCGATGATTGGGATGCTTTCGGGTCGAACCAAGGGCTGAGATTTTGCACCAGAAAAGACAAAGTATCCCTCTTCCACTGCATATAAATAAATTTTATCTTTATGCTCTAGGGGCGAAGAAATTTCGGTCAAAAGATAGCAAAAAAACTAGCCTCCCTAACCTGGTTTCTACTGCCAGCAGAACCTCTCTGTTTCTCTCTCTGCCGCGGCCTCCTGCCACAACCTCCACGACCACCGGTCTGTCCACCTCCATATCCACCAACCCAAATCTTTATAAGAGGTGGATCAGCCACCGAGACTATCACCATCGTTAGCCTCTTCAGATTTCTTCTCCTTTCTTCCTCTTCTTGTAGCAATCACCGTCTGCCACTATAGCAACACCACTGTCACCACCAGCCATCGTCAGCTCAGCTACCAGAGCGCCTCCATTCCAGATAATTCTCGTCATTTCATCTCTGTTTTCCCATTTAATTCCCTTGCATGCAGAACGTGCGCTGTGCACATTTCTACAATGTAAGGCAAAATAATTACCCGGTTACTGTGCATGAGCATAGTGACCGGATAATTAAATTTGGGTGGTTACTGTGCATGGCACAGTAATTAGTTTGGGTTGGATCATCAGCGCAGTCCACGCGGCTGGGCTGAGTCCAGCCCAATATAAGGTAGTTTGTGTTTTATTCGGGTCGGTCCCAGCCTACTTTTGTTCCGGGTCCGACCCATTCAAAAATTTACAAAAAAAAATACATTTTCAAAAACATCCATGATTTTCTCGCATATTTTTCTATCCATTTTAATTAATATCGGTTCGTTTTTTATATACCGTAAAAACACAAATGCGGTATTAAAATACCCTGTTTTCATCAAAACTTTTTAAAATTTTTTTTTTTATTTTCATGCATACAGCCAAGTCTCCTAAAAAAAATCACATCATATTTTCATACAACAAAAATTCAAAAAATATGTATTAGCATGCATCTTGGCTTTAATAACCAGTTTATTAAAGTCACGAGAACTAGGTCAATATTTCAAAAAACACCCAAAAAAATATTTTGTTTTCTTTTAATATCCGGGATTACGAATTTATACGTAAAATGTACTCCTGATATTAAAAAAGTAGTTTTTTTATTTGACGTTTGCACAGTTAGGTTTTTACCCGATAAGATAAGGACCTCCTTACCAAGTAGGACTTTTCTTAAACCATAGACAGACCAAAAATTAGAGAACACAACAAGATCTTAGTTTTTATCAGACAATAAAACAATACAGCTTATCTTAGGTAGGGTGTATTTGAGGTGCTAATGCCTTCCCTTTACGCAACCAGTCTCCGTACTAGATCTCTGAGACCAATTAGGGTTCCTAGTGATCAAAATATTAGGTGGTGACTCCCATTCTATTTTTTCCACTATAAAAGACAAGAATTCTTTGTCTTCCCACATTTACCAAATATATATCCATACATGAGAGTTGATGATCGCCGCAATGCCGCACACGTGCGACAAGTACAATGTTTTTTTATTTATTTATAAAAAAAAGAGATTAGAACTCGTGATTAAAAAAATATATTATTAACATTTGAGTTATCTTTCATTGGTAGGATTATAACTTAAAAAAAAAGAGTTAATGGAGCCACAATTCAGTGAGGTATCACAATGCAAATACACTAAACGAGTGAATTATCTCATTATCTTGTAGAGAAATTATTAAATATTTTTAATATAATAACTATTTCCACTCATATAAAAATAAGATTTAACACAGTAATTCTTTTCACTCACCTAAAGATTTATGAGATTTTGTATCATTATACGTTACACTTCCACACAAAGGCACAACAATTACAGAATATATGGAACAATGTCTCCACCTTATCTTGTACTTGTTGTAATCAAGATTCGTTCTTGAACATATGATCAGTTTCATTGTCAAATCACTGCGTACCATGCCAATAAAGTTTTAACAAAAACAATGTTTTCTCGTCCTTTTTATTCTCAGTGTAACAATTTAATTACGAGGGAAATTATACTCAGTGTGCAGTATTAATTGGTGTTTATTAAGGTTGTGGTTTTAGCTATAAAAGGGCTATATCCTCTTGGAAAATATATCTCAATTCAAAACTTTGAAGGCTGAGGAAGATTTAAGACATTCTCTTGAGAGAAATCTAGTCAGATTCACCGTCATTAGGCACAAATATAACACAATTTCATCATTAATATAGAAGAATACTATTAGAAGAATTAAGGATTATTTTCTTCTTTTCATGTGTAAAATTAACAAAACACTTTCGAAACGAGAAGAACACAGCCTTAATTCAGAAATGGTCGCAGAGAGACATATATTTGAAGTTCTAAACCGCTGCTTCCACCGTATCCCGGAAGATCCACTTGCCACTGTGGTATAAATAGTATCTCCTCCGAAGAGAAGACCCTCCATGCTTTTCCATAAAAGAAAAAGAAGCCAATTTAAAATAAAGAAAAAGGCATATTTAGCAGCTGCTTGCATGGGGACATGAACTAAAAGGATTTCTCACGTCCACACAATTTTTTTCAAAAGGCGAACAACAAAAAGGGCCTAAACTTCCCAACAAAATCCCGTGACAAACTCATAACGAAATATGATAAACCATATTCGGCCATTTTGACAATGACATTGTATCTTAGATGAATATAGGCAGTAAAAAGACTTTGTTGGTTACCACACTGATAGAGGAGAGTGTTTCTTTATTCATGAAAAAGCTGGTCCCTGCACTAAATCATAATTTGGACACTCATAGCCTAGGTTCTGCCTGCAATAATTCCTAGATGCGGGGGTTGACAGAGACTTTTCATCAACAACTACTGGAGGGTTTTTCTTTTATTGTAATTTCAAGTGTTTGCTTGGAAGGATGGTAGTTTTATTTTTGGAATCTATATAAAAAAATGAAGAAAAATATGGAAAACTTGTTTTTGTTTGTTGTGTTTTGTGTATTAAAATAGGTTGTATGTTTTTTTGAAAAAGTTATCATACCCAATCACACCATACTCTCAAATATATCTAAGAAAATTTTTGAAAGAATAATATAGCCAAAATCTTGTTAGGAAAATAATATATTTGATGAATTGTGCTTTTTAGACAACAATGCAATTGATGGAGTTGACTTGATCCAAACTACGTAAATCATAAATAAAAAGAGGCCCTAACCCTTTAATTTAATTGGGACAAACGTAACAAAATCTAAAATTCAAAAACCTTAATACAAATTGAAAACCTAACTAAACTTCAAATTCAAAACTAACTCAAACACCAAATTCTAACCAAACCCTAACCCCAACCCCAAAATCTCAAATCCTAACTAAACCCCAAAATAAAAACCATAAATCCAAGTCCCAAACCCAAAAGGCGAAGCCTAAAATCCATGCCTAAAACTCCAAAATCCAACCCAAAAACACCAAACCAAAACTCAAATCTCAATTACAAACCTCAAACCCCAAAAACCCAAAATCAAAACCCTATACATTACACTCCAAACTCAAATTCAAACCCCAAACTCAAACCTTAATCTATAAAACATAAACTTGAACCCTAATATCTAAAATTCAAACTCTAAAATTCCAAATTCCAAACCCAAAACACCAAAAGTAAAACTAAAACCCTAAGCATTAAACCCTAAACTAAATCCAAACCTCAAATCCAATCCCCATGCCCTAAAATTAAACCTTAAACCATTTCGTTTTGTCATACGACCAATTTTTTTATTAGACTTTTTTTACTTGTATCAAACCCAACCTAACAATCTCTTATAGAATTTGCACTTTAATAAGTTATTCTCATCACCAGTCTCTCTTTTTTTTAACCTATTATAAAAGTTTTAAAACATTTCAATATTTAAGTTTATTACCATTATGATATGGTTCAAGTTTAGTCTTGGATTCCTTATAGTGAGCATTCGATTATGAGTTTGAAATTAGTTATTGATACGGTTCAGTATATGGTTCAGCCTTGGATTTTTCATGATGGGTGTCGCACGTGTGCGGCGTCGCGGCGATCATCCACCCTCAGGTGTATGGTGTAAGTCTATATGGAAAATATGGGGAAACAAGAAATTCTTGTCTTTTATCAGTGGAAAATTGGAATGGGAGTCGCCACCTAATATTCTGGTCATTAGAAACCCTAACTGGTCTTAGAGAACGAGTACGGAGACTGGTTGCGTAAAGAAAATGTATTAGCACCCCAACTATGCCCTACCTAAGGTAAGCTACATTGTTTTATTGTCTGATAAAATCTAAGGTTTTGTTGTGGCTGTCTACGATTTAAGAAAAGTCCTCATCTGTAAGGAGATCCTTATCTTCTCGGGTACAAACCTAATTGTTCTATGTCGTCAAAAGAAATACCTTTTTAATATTGGAAATATATTTTACGTATAAATTCGTAATCCTTGATACTAAAACAAAACAAAAATATTTTTAAAAATTTTTTGGAATATTGGCCAAATTCTCGTGACTTTAATAAATTGGTTATTAAAGCCAAAATACATGCTAAAACATATCTTTTTTTTTCTAAGTTTTCTTTGTTATATGAAAATACAATATGATTTTTAGCTTTGAGACTTGGTCGTATGCATAAAACAAAGTTATTATTTTTTTATGTTTTGATGAAAACCGGGTATTTTAATACCAAATTTGTATTTTTATGGTATAAAAATACAAACTAATATCAAGCAAAATTTAGTAGAAAAATACATGGAAAAATTATAATTTTTCAAAAAAGATTTTTTTGAATTGGGCCGAACACGGCCCAACCATTTTGGGCTGGGACGGCGTTGCCAGCCCATTAAACAGTGGACCTCTCCACTGTTCACATGCGACATGAACAGTGGAGAAGAAAACGCAGAAGAAGGAGGAGGTGGAAGAGGTGGGGGAAGCTGACCTGCAGTGGCTGCTATCGTTAGCGGTGATGCTGGTGGCGAAATGGCGATGGCTTCAGGCGACGGTCCTTCTTCTTCTCTCCTCTACTTCTCTGCGTTTTTTTTTTCTTTTCTTCCTTTGTTTTTCTCTTCTTTTTTTCTTTTAGTCTTCAGCTCCTTCCCTCTTCTATTTTGCTCTTTTCTTTTGCCCTCTTCCCTTGTATTTATAGGCAAAAACTGGGGAAGAGATGGCAGGGGTGACCACTGTACAGCCGCCCCAGGACCGTCCATGGGGTGCGTCTCCTCTGTTTTTCACCGCCTCGTGGTAGGCCACGGGTCAGAGTTTATGCAAGTGGGGTTATGGTCGGCGTCTTTTTCATGCTTTCGGAGAAAGAGGGAGAAAAAAGCAGGGGAGAAAAAGTCTTATTCTTCCCCTGCCTCGTGCGTCCAGGGGAAGAAGAAGACCTACAGTGCCGTTCAGAACGGCATCGTTTCAGGGTTTTTTTAAAAAAAATGAACAGTGGATGAAACGGCGTTGTTTTTACCAAAATGCGCTCTTTCATTTAAATGAAAATTGGCGCCAAAACGCGTCAGATTCAAACTCAGGCCTTCAATTCGCGCGCTTTTTTCATTTTGGTCCTTGGGGTCGAATTTCTTCAATTAAATCCACAATTGGTCATCAAACTTTAATATTTATGCAATTAACCCCCTGATTTGACCAAATTAACTCTAAAAAATTATAATTTGACCCCATAACTTTAATTTCTTCCAATTAAAGCCCAAATTGACTTCAAAATTAATTTTTCTTGCAATGAAACCCTCCATAAATTCAATTAAACTTTCAATAAAATATAATTGAGTCCATAAACATCTGATTTTGGACTTTTCTTCCTCAAATTGAATTTTCTTTGTTAAAAAGGCTCTCATCAGTCAACAATATACTGTCAAATTTCAATCTTTGTATTTTTAAACCTCCTCAACCAAATTCTAGCCATTTTCAAGGCACTCCGGCATCCTCTTCTCACTACTATTATTTTTGGATTTTTTTTCTTTAGTTTGATTATACATATTTATTTTAGAAGAGAAAAATTAAATTTGACGAGTAACCCAAAAATGAGTTATGACAATGGGTTTATACATAGGGATGCATTCAGACAGATTGAGATTCTTATGGATGACGGGTCGACCCAATTCTTTTTGTGGATAATTCAGCCAGATCGGGATAAGTTATGCATGAGATGTTTTTGGACAGCAAAGAAAGTTTATTTGGAGTGTATTTTTGGTCTGATTTAGTCCTTATTAATTACTATTGGTTTGAGTCATATGGAATCCAAAGTTGGCTTGGGTTAATTAAGATGTTTGGATCAGATCAAATTTGTTTGAGGTTGATTTTCTAATTCTACAAGGACTTAAATCAACAAATATTCTCCTAAAATTCAAGAAAATTTCATTCCTTATTTCCTTATTATTTAAGAGAATAATTAACAACAAATGAGGAAGTTTCTTAGTCAATAAAGGATGCTAAAAGGGGGCTGCTACATCTGATTTTCTAAGCTTGGATTGATTAATTAATTATTCTCCTAGTCTAGGAAGGAAACTAAATTGGAAGATATAAAAGAGGGATTTTTTTTCATTAATTATCCATGTAAAATAAGGAAATCAAGTACAAATAAGACAAGAAGACTTCAAAATTAATTCCACATTCAGATTAGATTTCCTAGTCTATTTGAGACTTCTTGGGGGTGACAAATCTGATTCTAGCATATCTAGAATATTAATTTTAGATTTTTATTATTTTCTTCTTAGTCATTGGTTTATTATTACTTATTGGGGTCAATTTTGTAAGTGGGCTCAAATCATCATTAGAGTTATTTAAAGCATTATATAAGTGTTTTGTATGCTAAAAAATAGAGGGATGAATTTATGAAATAAACTTGTACTTTGCGTAAAACAACACGTTATCTTTGTTGTGATAAAGATCAAATCTGACTTATTAAGGTATAACTAACCCTGTGAAATCATTTCATTAAATTCTAATAGTGTTGGTGCCTTAAGACAGGTTTTCATTCTATCACACTTCTCAAACCTAATTTTTAGCTTTCTTGGGGAAGTATCATCTTTGTTGGGGGTTGCTTGACCATGTGATCAAGAGGTTCACATCAGTTGGTATCAGAATTAGGTTATGGAATCAGGTTATATCCTTCTCATTTTTGTTATCTATTTGTTTCACATTAGTTTCTCTTCATCTGTCTTCTTTTTGTTTCGGGTCACTACTTGTTTTCTTTCTTGTGTTTATTTTTGTTATTCTGTGTTTATTGTGTTCTATGTAGAGTAAAAAAAAAAGCAATCAGAAAATGTTATTTGGGCTAAGACAGGGCTGTAACACATCTATTTTACGGCAACATATGAAAACTTACCACAATTAACTCAAAATATATATTTTGTTTATTGGGTTCCTGATCACAAAATATATTAAATTTGTGATCATTTGGATTTTTTAATAAGGTTCTAGAATCGGGTTTTGTCTTGCCGTAACGAGTCTTTTTTACGTTAGCTTGCAAAACTTATTTTGTTTTTGTTCATTTCGTTCCTGCTAGTATATTACCATCATATTTAGGATATTTGACTATTTTTTGAGTCATTTTCATCACTTTCGCATCTATTTTTTTTCTCGATCAGTTCTAGTCCAAACAAAAGTCAGATTTGCAATTTTGAGTCTAAATCAGTGTTCTTCATGTTGTAAACTCTATTCATGTTGTTTTTTTGTCCTTTTTTTTTCTGTTTTTTTTTCTATTTATGTCATATATTCAGCAAAGGAGAAGGAACGAAGAAGGATTCTAGCTCAAGGATGCGAAAAACTAAGCCATGGTTTGGGGGGTTTAAAACAAGTTGATAATTGTAGAAGATTATTTTACGAACTTCAAGCTTCATGGAAAAAGGAGGCACAACGCCAAAAAAAATGAAAGATGAAGGAGAGCTATTGTGGTTATCATTTAAAAGTATGTATAACGTGCTTATTTGAAGTTCTTATCAATCCCTAATTCCATATAGTGTTGTTAGATTCCTTATGATGAGCATTCAGTTATGTATTTGAGATTGATTGTTGATACGGTTTGGTATATGGTTCAACCTTAGGTTTTTCATGATGAGTTTTTACTTAGGGATACATTTAGTCAAATTGAGGTTCTTATGGATAATGGGCTCGACCTAATTTTTTTTGGTGGGTATTATCATTATTGGCTATGTATGAGATGTTTTTAGGCAACAAAGAAATTTTATTTAGAGTGTATTTTGGGTCTGATTTGGTCCCTATTAATGAGTATGAATTTGGGTCATATGGGGTTCAAAGTTGGCTTGGGTTAATTAAGATGTTTGGGGTTGATTTCCTAATTCTACAAGGATTTAAATCAACAAAATATTCTCCTAAAATTCAAGGAACACATAACTGAATGCTCATTATAAGGATTCAAAGGTTGAAACCTAAATCGTATCACATTGTTACAATATTCATTTGGTTATCATAATGGCGCAACCTAACTTGTAAAAAGGTAAGAATGATTATTGGTTAATTGTAGCACCCCATAAAATTTAAAAGGAACACACACACACACAACCATAAGCATTGCCTGAAACACAATTTCCATCCATTTCATTAAAAAATGCACCGATACAGAATCTCTATTTACACTTTTATGTGAGTACATCACTTTTCAATTTATTTACGTGAAGTTTATTTAATTACAAACATTCTTCGGACCATACAAAAACCTATTCAACATAGAAAAAGAACTAAGTAACTCGATAATGCTTCGTGGGAAGCTATGATCTCCTAAAGAGAATTCCTACAGAATATATAAAATCACGAAACCCATAATGAATATTTGTGTCATCAAGATTACTAACAATTATCAATGATATAAGCAAAATAAATTTCATTAACTTTCATAGATACATCAATATATGTTAGATTCTAATTTAATACAATTCCATTAATCTTTGATGAACTTTTATTTTATCATTGCACTCATTTAACTATCATCATCACATCATAGTTACTCTTGTTCACAACACAGTTTACTATGTTTAGTTTCTTCAAACACAATTAATTTGTATGATTGTATATATTTCACAACCATATTTGGGTCACATCATTGTTTCAATTCACAATACATTTAATTTATGAAACTTTTTGTTTTACAAACATGTTAATGTCCTTTCAGCTTCTCGAGTATTCAGTTCGTTCCAACCAACACTCATGTTATTTTAACTCATTATATACCATTTTGACTTCCCACCTATGATTCATTTCATATATATATTCATGATCTTTTAACACATATCTTGCTATTTTAGCTTTTTATATGATTATTTGCCTAGTTCAATCTTGTGTAATCGATATTTATCATCATCATGGTTCATCATTTCATTTTCTTTTCACATAGACCATGTTTTTATCCTTCACATTATTTTTTACTACTTTTAAAAAATATTTAAGCCATGCATTTTACCTTAATTTATTTCTTTCAAATGAAAACTTTTCTAATTTAATGAAATTTGGTAGTCTCCCCTAAAAATTAAATGATCCCTCATGTTAACATCAATAATCCACAAACATTTCAAACAAATCCATAATCCCACCATCCTAGACGTTTACCATTACATTACTGATCATAAATAAAATTCAACAATAGTATAACAAAATATATACACCTCTATTTTATTTTATTAATCCATAATTAACACTTTAACATAAATACACCATTTTATTCTATTAGTAAGCTATTTAACTCCATCCAATGATTCATTGATAACCCGGCAAGTCAATCACACTTATTCTACCGAGCAGCTTAGTCAACCAAGTGTCTCGAGAGTTAATTACATTGAAAACACGAGCTCCAACTCGTGACAACTAGTCAATTAAATATCCCAATAGTCAATTACATTGACGTCACTAGTTCAACTCTAGACAACTAGTCAAATTAAATGTAGGTCATCAACCTCGTTGATGCCACTAGCCTTAAACATGTCAACTAGTCAAATTTAAATATGCCATTCATCAATCTCGTTGATGCTGCTAATCCTAAACGGGTCGACTAGTCAAATTAAATATCTCTGCAGTCAATTTTGATTTACATAGAGATGTCCGTTATTGCGGTTGATCACAAATTATATATATATACACACACACACGCAGTTCTAGCCTTATAAGCATATTTGCATCACAATTTGTTTTTCTATCTTTACACAACATTCATAATATAATAATATTTCTCATGCCCGTAGGTAATATTTTTCATGATATACTGTAGTACAAAATACATATAATTTCTATCATATTTTAGCATTACAAAAATTTAAACAATCAAAGAAGTAAGGGGGCAACCTTTACCTTAATTTCCTATTGCACATCTCCTAGTATAACATGTCATCTTCCGGTTGTGCTTCCCGCACACCCCAATGATATAAATTCAATACCTCATTTAATCATCACATACACATAGTTAATCCATTTATAAATGTTAACACCAGCAATTACAAATTCAACCATAGAGATTTCTATTCATTTCAACACTTATCGTTTGACCGTTTTGTAATTCATTTTTTTAATTCATCTAAATGTTCACATATTATGTCAATTTTCAAATGATTTAATTTTTCATCTACAAATTCTAATATCTAATTGACTTAATTTTTCATCAATGAATTTCAATTATTCTTTACTTGGCCTTTGATCATACCTAATATCCCTCTCTTAAACACATCAACAACCATTTACACATTTAAAGTAACTAATGTAAACACCACATATGCAACTGAAACATGAAAATCATCATTACATCATTCACAAAATAATTTCAACATGCAATCAACACATTTAGCTTTTAAGACAACGTAAATTAATCAAATTATCATGATTAACTTATCAAATTTCATAAAATTCTCTAAACTAAGAATTTGACTAATTTCATCACTCATAATTTTTCATAATTTTCTTAACATAATCTCAACCAAATTTCTTCCAATCATAGAACATAATACACATTCTCATTTAGAAATTTCAACATCAAGGTTTCCAAAGCTAATTCCTATACTTTCTAGACATGTATCACCACGTGTCAAGTATCCATTTAATCAAGAAGTCTACTTCCTTTATAATTTCTAAAGCTTCTGCATTACACCTTAAGCATTCAATATCACATTCTCTTAAATTTCATATCCACAATTTCCCCCCAAACACATACCACTTGTAATTCACATATCCAACTAAAAATCTTTCTTAAACACATACTTATACCAAACACTTATCCTATATCATGATTCTAACATATACATACCAAGCTAATATATAATTTCACAAGATTCTACTCAATTATTCCATCCCATACTTCCCACAATATTAACTCAATTATGAAAATCATTTATTCAACCAAAAAATCACCTTAAGTATATACACTTAGACTTTCAAAGTGCATTAACACATATTATCACAAAACTTCAACAAAATTCTTCTTCTCTTCCTAACATCTTCCATGGCCAGCCACAACACAACATACCCATTGGTTTATTTCAATTTTATTCTTTGAATTAATCCTTATTATCGTACATTTCATGTCAATTAATCATAATATCAACAAATAACATTTAATGATAACTTTTTTCAAATTCAATATTCGATCAATCACAACGGTGAAGTTATATATAATCGTGTTTAGCATAACATATCTAAATTTCGGATAAATTAAATGGTTTCTAAATTGGAACAATACCGAACTGACTTGAAAAATTAGAGACCTACTATTTAGGAAGAACAATTTCTAGCCGGAGTGTTTGTTTTTTATCTCCACCGTTCAAACTTTAGAGTACGTTTGGATGAACAACTTATAACGATTCCAGCTCAATCCAATGGTGGAAGGAGAAGAAAATATCCAGCGACTGAGAGTGTGCAGAAAGGTGTTTTTCCATAAATGTTTTATTGGTCATATCTCTCAAACATAGCCTGATACTGCAAATCCATCTAGTTAGAATGTAAAAGACATTGATAAGAACAATATACCCAAAACGTAGCCTAATCCAATAATAGACGGCGGAGATATGATTGCCAAAGTGCCTACGTTCAATGTGTTTTCTCTCAAATACCAACTTTTTTTCACCTAAAGTTCTCAATCATAGTTGAATCCCTTAAATATTTTAAAGAAGATGAAGGCTTTACAAGCCATTTTCATGGCTGCTAGGTTTCCAGCTGTAATAGCCTTTTAAAAAATATTTTTTTTGCCTTATTGACTAATTTACCCCTTATATATATCGGCGATCAATGTGTTGTCGTGCATAAAATCATACATTATTTTACTTAGAGTTCCACTCTATTTTTATTAATGTATAACTATTTTAACCTCAATTTGTAAAAAATTTCCCTTTGATAATTATTTTACTAGAGTGGAGAATTTACGTGATTCGTCACTAGGTTGACATTTCACGTATCAATTTATTAATTTATTCCATTCAAAATTTAAATTAAATTACTAAAAGTTTTCATCTTTGTCTATAACATTTTTCCTTCTAATTATCTTTTCTCAATCGAAATTTACCATTTCTAGCATTAATTTATTATTTTTAGACTGGGGGTTTGCATTTATTCTCTCACTTAATCTTATTAATTCACACAACCATATTGCCTTCATTCTCGTGGAAAATCTGGTTTGAAATTATGAAAATTCAAAATATGCTCAAGAATAGTAATTTCTAAAAATTAGCAAGCCTAAAACATGGCAATCCTAAAAAAATAAAATAATTTCATTAGTTCACTCAACCTTATTGTCTTCATTCACTTGTTCACCTATAAATGTCTGATTTGAAATTCAACTACTCCATCTTAAATTTGAAAATTCATAAATTGATCAACAATAATGATATATTAAACTAGCATTTCTAAAATAATTATAAATGTAGAATCAAATATATGTAAAATAAACTACAAATTCATCATTACAAAATAACAAAACAACATATAATACTATACATAACCAACTTTATCTATCCTCTCATAAGTTTATTCGAAACTAATATTAGCATGAAATATATCAACCAATACATCAAATATAAAACTCCTCATTTACATTATGCCAATTGAACAAAGTAACAAAAATGTATAATTATGTTAATTCTCGGTACTTGGCCTATCATGCTTGACATTATAGTGAACCTATAAAAATAAATTTGGTTTTTTTTTTTGGAAATGGGGTAAAAATGAAAAGAAAAGTTGCTACCTAGTATTATAATCACTAAAAACCACAGTTATTCTTCAGAGATCTAAGGTAAGAGATTATACAAACGGGAAGATATCATTACTTTAAAGTATCTTACTTATAGTAAGTTGCATTACTCATTTTATTTTATTCTAATGGTTTGTTTTGTCAAATTTACCAATGGTCTATCTACATGGGTCTACTACGATGAGTTAAACCAGGGGTAGGTTTTATGCTTACATTCTAAAGTCCTGGTTATTTTTGTCACTTCTAATTTATTTGGTGAATTGACATCTTTATACCTATTTACTCCAGATCATGACTTGTGACTATCATTAGTTTATGAAGCCATATGAGTGAATAGTTGAGTGAGTTGATGTTGAGCTTATTGAACTCAGCTCAAATCCTAAAAAAAATGTTGCTAAATATTTTGTTTATGCAAAGGAGGTATAAATAATTACTTATTTAGATTTATTTATCCTATAGTACTAGGGCTCACTCGTAATTTTTGCTGAATAGGATATTTCATGCCTTAGTCCTAGAATATACAAGCATTATGCATTCTAGGTTGATCTATTTGGAGGTATTGCTCTTGATTAAAAAAATAATACTCTCGATTAAAACTCAAGTGTCTTTGATGAATATTAGACTGAAGGAAGAAATTAATACTCATGATTGATACTTAAGTGTCATTAGTGAATATTAAATTAAAAAATTTAATAGTTAAGACATGTTTCAAAAAAAATGAAGTAGGGGTGTTATTCCCCAATAATATTCAAAATAATAGTTCATTACGAGTTTATTTACTTCAAATATTATGAATGAATAACAAATCATTTATTTTTTTATGCGATATAAAAAGAGAAGATTTTTAGGATTTTGGAATGTTGGGTTTTAAAAGACTTTTTAATATGGGTCAAACCTTTTTATAGATACATGTGATATGATAAATATTTTTGACCCACAACCAGAAAATCGATAAACACAAACGAAAATACCGAGAGAATATTTTCGTTGGTAAATTGCCGACGGATTTTACCGACGGAAATATTCCCTCGGTATTTACGGAGGGAATTATAGTGGAAAAAAAATAATTAAAACAAAGCAAAAAAATAATGACGTGCTATTTTTACCAATGGAATTACCTGGTAATTCCGTCAGAAAAATCATTGGTAAACTATCAACACTATTCATCATGTTAATTACAAAGGGAATCACCGACGGAACATTCCTTCGGTATTTTACAGAGAGCTCTGGAACTATTCACTTCCCAATTACACTGTTAATTACTGTTCTTTACAGATAAAATCACCGACGGATTGAAAAGTCGTCGGTGATATTTGGCGGTTTCTGAAAATTTTTGATTAAATTCAAAATTTAAATTAAATATTACAGACAAAATCACCGACAAAATGATTGAAAATATTAATATTTTATTATTCATCGGTAAACGCCCCAATATAAAGCCTAGAATCCCTAATTTCACAACAGACCCGTCTCCTTTCTTCTTCTTCTTCTTCTTCTTTTTCTTCTCTTCTCCCCTCAACTCCTTCTCTTCTTTTCCATGCTCAGGTATGTCTTCTTCTCCTTTCTTATTTTTTTTCTTCTCAGTTTTTTTAATTAGTATACTTTAAGAATTTATTTATTTTTTGTTCTTAGCTTCACTTGCAACTACATTAAGGTAAAAAAAAACATTTCTTCTTTTTTCATGTTTTTTCACTATATTTGTTTTTTATTTTATTTTTAATTTTTTTTGTTCTTAATAATTGTATGAATATTGTTGTAGGATTTTTTTTTCATATGAGATCAATTTTTAGTTGATTTATTTATAGGATTTTAATTTTTTTTCATATGAATTTTTTTAGTTGAATTTATTATTTCGTGTTATTTATTTGTTGCAAATTTTTTTGAGTTGATTTTCTTCTTTTTTTCAAGCATTTTGAGTATTATAGAGTGTTGATTAATATTAATTTAATTATTTTATAGTTTTGTAAAATATATATGTTTTTAAATATTTTTAAATAATTACCGACGGAATTACATACGGTTTGTTTTCGAGGAAATTACCAACGGGATGAAATTTTTTTTGCTCGCTTTTTCCGTCAGTAAATCCATCGGTATTAATACTTTTTTATTACCAATGGACATACCGACGGAAAAAATATTACCGACGGAGACATTCCGTCGGTAATTTTTTTACCAACGGAATGATAGTGCAAATACCGACGAAAAATTCCATCAGTAAATCTAAAGATTTTGATAGTGACCTTTCCTTTTTTTAAAAGAAAAAAAATACCAACATCAATAATTAAAATCACATATATGAATTCAAAAGGAATGTAAGAATGTATTTTCAAAATGGAGGAGGTTTGGCCATGTACAAAACTAGCATTTACCAAAAGAGAAGAGCAGTCATTATTTATTTTAATTATCACACAAAGCTAAAGCATGCAGCGTGGTCGAGAGGTTGTTTGGCACTAGAAAGAAAACTAGGCAACCATGCCTTTTTCTAAAAAATATTCATGCTAAAATCATTTAAAGGCAACAAGGATGAAGACACATAGACATGAACTTACAAAGAAATAAATGCATCCTAGTGAAATAGACCCATAACCATGCTAAGAAACCACAAGTTCAAAACTGAAAGACCAACCTTCCTACCAGTTATGCAAATAAAAAGACCTAAAACAACTATCTCTTCTCTTTCTAAAGCAACCTGAGGCTCTCCTTTACAAAAACTAGACCTACACATGCATAGGAACTAAGAACCCACGCGTAAAAAACTACTTCAACACAGCAAGAGAGCCAAAGATGTCCACTAAGAAAACACCTGCTCACTGTCACCTACAACCCTTTACCTAAAACCTTTCTCAACAGCCAGCTAACCTTTAAGGGAACTGCCCCCTGAAGCTAAAATGAGAGCACCTACAACTAAAGACCAGGAAACCAAGGAAAGCAACACCTTTCAAAACCATCAGACTTTCACACTTGTTCCCTCTCATACCCAGCATGGATTCAAAATAGAGTGTGAATGGTAAAATGGAAATGAAACACATCAAAGCCACTTGTTGTCAAACATGTTTGACAAGGTTGTGAATGAAAACTGGATATGAGAGTTATATATTAAAGCCAATGGCTTAAACTAAACAAATAGATGTGATAAAAAAGAAAAAAAGAAAAAGAAAGACATTATCATGACCCTAACAAAATGAAGCATAATAAAGGATCTCACAAATCATTACAATAAGGTAAGCTATGAAGGAAACGGATTATACCTGCATTTCTTCAATTCCTTAGCTAAGAATTTATCGTTGC
>Ga0325411_1003634_pt1 | contig 17402 bp, 14 predicted proteins | sample PopdelMetagenome_13_FD_206181 | JGI IMG/M metagenome (GOLD analysis project Ga0325411, IMG submission 206181) | Populus deltoides microbial communities from Bellville, Georgia, United States - Xylem-PdIQD-R4 | ecosystem: Host-associated > Plants > Phyllosphere > Stem > Wood/Secondary xylem...
CAATAAAATAGCTGCTGGTATCCTTAATAATACAGTGATTTTTTGGTTCACCTTCCTCCCATCATACTAAAAAAATTGGAGAATTGGCATTAATGTATCCCAATAAATTACAGGAATGGATGCGATAATCTTGCATTATCCTAGATTTAGAACTTGATAGCTAAAATATTTATATAAGTCCCTTTAATTACTTCTCAAATAATTCAATAATTTGTTGACATTTGGATCATTGATTTTGAAAACTTTTTCTCTTTGATCTCCACGGGTTCACAATTTAAATGGCCCAGTTGGAACCATATTTTCTAAAAGAATAATTTTTTATTTTAAGAAAGAACCACCATCATAATTGCGTATGTTCGTGAAAACATTCAATACGTATGATAACCATCAGTTATGGCACTCGCTACATCAGAATTCTGAGCAGAAAGTGAATGGTTTTCATATTTGTTGTTACCAGCACCACCCTGCTCTTTCCTCCACTTTGATTTCCTCAGATGGTGTCCAACCAACTTAACCCCAAGATAAATGAAAGCTGATCCTAGAGTACCAGCGAAAATGGAAATTAGAGCCTCAAATGTCCAAACATTCCCATGACTATCTGGCATAATCACCCTTATTGCTGCAATGTAAGCGGCAGCCATGAATGACACTGCCACCCACATGCCCTTGTGAGCAACCACCAATAGCTTCATTAGCGGCTTTCTTTGGAAGGCGATGATGCTAACTAGAGCTATTACAATGCATAAAGATGTGAACAAGGCAATGTTGTTGGTGATTGAAAAAACCTTAAAAGCTGATGTCCTGCCTGCTGTTGATTTTCCTTTCAATGGCCCCTCCTGGTAGACACCACCTGGAGGATTGATGCCTGCTGTAAAAGTCACCGTAGCAATCATAATAGCGACTACTGTGAGTGTGTTCCTTGCATTCTGTATTGCCTCAGTGTATGCCTTGTGTTGCTTCCTATGATGGCGCTTGTGAACTTTCATTAGCATTTTCCTGCGTTTTATGCTTTCATGCCTGAAGGAATGCCTGCAAAGTGAGGAGCCTTTTGTTTCGTCTGACGAGGATTCTGATTCAGATAGATCATTATTATTGTTAACTTGAAGCTGAAGAGGTTCACCTCTTGCATCGGTTCTCATGATTAATTCGGGCATGCTCTTTGTGATTGGGATGTTTTCCGCAGAATGTGCTTGAGAAAGTTGGTGTCTTTCAGATCCACAACCAAGCTGCAGCTGCAGGTCAAATTCTCGCTCTAGTGCATCTCTGGGGCTTTCAGATTTTTGTGACCAAGAAAGACCAGTACCTAATTTTCCACCAGCTTTCTTCAACATGTCTCTAAGATCCTGGATTTCTAAACTGCTTCCAGCATGGTTGAGGATGTCAAGCGCTGTATGTCCTCTATTGTTTTGATGATTGATGTCCACTTTTCTTTCATTGATGATACTGCCTGCTAACTGGAATGAGCTCAAACAAATTACATTATACTATACCAATCATCAGAGGGCAGGGGGTGTACATGATACTATAATGATGCATAATTAAAGTTTGTGCTTCTATTGTGCCTAGAAAGAACACAGAGAGAGAGAGAGAGAGAGAGAGAGAGAGAGAGAGATCCATACATGATAGAGTCCTCCGGAGATTGCAATGTGCAGAATGGTGTTGCCAAATTGATCTGGTTGTTGGAATAGCTTGGTATCACCGAACACATGTTCCAAGCACATGAAGGCACTGTGGGCATTGAATCTTACGAGAAGATGAAATACATTGTCCCCATCGGTTGTGAGACAATCAAATGATGTGGGAGCCATAGCCAGAAATTCTTCAAGGATTGTGCCATTGCCATGAATTGCTGCCAAGTGCAATGGTTTGAAACCCTTGTTATTATATATCAGAGTAAGGTCCAAGTCATGCCTTAGAAGTATTTTTGTTATCTCCAAGTGACCATTTTTACAAGCGTAGTGCAGAGGATTACATCCGTCACTGTCAATCTTCTGAGCCATATTTGGGCACGCTCGTAATATCATCTTCACTATTTCTGCATCAGTACACCCGTGATCGATTATTACATAAATTGAACATGATACAGCTTATCTGTATAAAATGAAAAGAAGAAAAAGAAGAAGAAGAAGAAGAAGCTTAAACAGTAACCAATCAATTTCAATGTACTAGTAATTAAGCGTGTTAAAAGGTAAATATGCTTATCTATTGACAAGCGAAATAGGCACATACCTGTATGGCCTTTTGATGCAGCCACATGTAGAGATGTCAAACCATGAGGATTATCATATTCTAACCTCAGAAACAATGGCTGATTCAACAAAACCTTGACTACTTCGAGATGCCCATAACTGCAAGCGATGAGTAATGGAGACTGATTTTCCATGTTAAAATTGCTGGCCACCCATGAACTTGTCTGTAATAGCAGCAATACAATCTTTGATTTTCCTTCGCGACAGGCTTCATGCAGAGGAGTCTCCAGCATCTTGTTCTCAGCTTGTACCATGTTTGGCCGCAACTTAATGATTTCCATCACCAAGTCAACAAATCCAAGCCTTGAAGCAAGGTGAAGCACTGTGTTAGAGGCAGTACTGGTTCTTTGGTCAAGAATTGCTTCATTTTTTCGAACTAAACTGATAAATGCATGAATATCATTGAGTAAAACTGCTCTGTAAAGTGCTGGATCCATCTCCTTGAGCTTGTAATTTTCTTAGAGAAAGCAAAATACTGCACTTACAGGAAATATTATTCGGTGCAAGAATACCTTTGGGAAAAAATGACAGTAATTAAATAAACAAGTACTTGGGAAAAGGTCACGTGGAAAGAAACAACCAAGAAAGTGAGGGAACGAGTCTTGGTCCCTTTATGTTCCTACTTTTCCAGAGGGACATTGACTTTGTCAACCTTACCAGTTTCCTCGACACATCTGCCATCTTCCTAGAATCTTCTTCAAGGAAGATATGTTGAAAAATGCAGCCTCTAGTAAAAAAAAGAAAAAAAAAAAAAAAAAGAAGAAGTATAATTCCTCGAAGCTCTAAAATTACTTACGGTCGTGAAACTGAAAGGTCGTGAATAAATTTTATAAACAATTAATATCTCATATGAAAAATAACAAAAAAAATTTTGTTAAATAGGAACTAAAACCGACATAGGTAATGAAAATTAAACCAAATACAATTCTAAAACCTAACTAGGAAAGAATTAAAAAAAAAACTCCCAAACAATAGTTGAATAAAAAATTATGTTATTTTTCTTCAAAAAATTTATTTGACTTGGATTACAAAGAAGTGTGAATTTTCCTATTTTGGGAATGGTTTCGTATGTTTAAAGAAATGCTGTATTTTTATATATTTTTTTATGTAATTAGGTGTAATTATATTTTGACAAAACTGAATAATGGCGAGACCGTTTAAAAAATGCATTATTTTTTTTTATGTATATGACTATTGAAATATTTAAAATTATTTTGAAATTTCAGGTCGTTATATTGACACATGAGCATTTAATCACATATGTGTTATGAAGTGTTCTTTGAACTTGATGAAAAATACATTGGCAACATCATGTTGAGTGATCTTTCTCAAAGACCTATTGAAAATAAAGACAAAGTTCTTATTAAACTAAAAACTAGTGAGCATAAATTTATTTCAGTAGTTTATTATATACTAGATATAAAGAATTATATTTAAAGTCTAGGACAATTTCTTGAGAAGAGATTTGGACTACAAATAAGGGACAAAAATCTCAGCATATTTGATGAATAAGGAATGATTATTACTTCTGTAAAAATGTTGATTATTACATTTCAGGTTAGAGGATTATCATGTTTGTTTACAGGTGATGATTCTATTACATTTGAAGAAACTTCTTAGTAAGCTAAATGGAAGAAAGCACTGAATGAGAAGTCAATGCTATTAACAAAAATAGTACATGAAAGCTAACATCACTTCCTGAATGACACAAAATAATAGAAGTAAAATGGATCTTCAAAACTAAAAGAAATGCAAAAGAAAAGGTTAAGAAATATAAAGCTAGATTGATACCAAAAGGCGACAAATAATATAATAAGATTGAATATAAAAAATCTTTTGTGCTCCGGTTGTAATAATGGAAACTATGAGATTGTTGATCTCATTAGCAGCACAAAAAAATAAAAATAAAGATTGTAGAAGATAAATGTTAAGCTTGTTTCTCTAAATGAAAATCTTAAAGATGAAGTCTATGTAGAGGAAACACCTGGATATGTTATTGAAGGAGAAGAAAAAAAGTGTGCAAGCTAAAGAAAACTCTTTATGGGTCTAAACAAGCATAAAAAGCATAAAATTATAAAATTGATGATTATTTTACAGAAAATGCTTTGTTAGATGTCTTTTTAAGTATGCTTTATATGTGAAGAACAACTCACAAGGAAGTATGATGTTTATTTGTTTATATATGACTTAGTTTTTATAGGTGATGATTCCATCATGATTGAAGAATTCAAGCAGTTTATGGTGAAGAAATTTGAAATGACAGACTTAGGTCTTATGACCTACTTCCTAGGCATTGAAGTGAAACAATTTAACAATAGAATTTTTCTTTCATAAACTAAGTATGCTGCATGTATCTTGAATAAATTTGCTAAATAAGATTTTCAACATGTAAATACACTAATTAAGTGTTGAATTAAGCTAACAAGAGAAGAAGAATAAGCATTATTGAATCCAACTTATTACAAGAGCCTTATAGGATATTTATGATATATATTTAATTAATATGTACTAGATCTAATATTTTATTTGGAGTTGGATTGGTTAGCAGGTTCATGGGGAGATTAATCCAAGGAATTCACATTCGAATGCTTAAAAAAAAATTCTGTATTTTATCAATCGATCCTTCAATCATTATTATTTTATTCATCTTCATAAAATTTTAATATAAATGGTTATAATGAAAATGACTAGGATGAAAATCTTGAAGATAGGAAGAGCATAATTGGTTTTGTGTTCTATTTGGGAGAAGCTGTTTTTACTTGATTTTCCAAGAAACAACCTATTGTTGCATTATCAACATATAAGTATCTTTTTTGTGTATGTGGTTGAGAAAAAGTGCTAGAATAATTACAATAAAAGCACACTACTAAAAACAGGTGTTATTAGCATCTGAATTTAGCAACGGATAATTCCGTTGCTAAATTCAGTAACAGATTTGCAACGAATTACACATATTTTATTTTTTTAATATTAGCAACGGATAATTCGTTGCAAACTTTACGTTGAATTTAGCAACGGATTTTCCATTGCTAATTGAAAAAATAAAAATTTAAATGTTAATATAAAACTAAAATTATGTAGATCGTTGATTACATAAAATTTGAACCGTTTATTTTCGCTCTCTCCCCCCACACCGAAATACAGAGACCAACAAAACCAATTACAGTTGAAAATTAATTTACTTCCACTCTTCTAGTATATCCTTCATCCCTAATAACATCGATCCATAACTGTTGAAAAATCACCCTCTCTTCATCGATTTCATCTTCCTTTATCCCAAACTGTTCATCATCTTCGCATTCGTCTTCAGCATCCCTAATTTTTTTTCATCTTCTTCTCCTTCATCTTAACAGTTTCAATATTTCTCTGTAAACCAACAAAAACACAGACCCATGGCAACATCGCACCAGACCCATCATCATCACCATTGAACATCCTGATTTACCCCTTCTCTGTAAACGGGTTAGGTTTTGCACTCTTTTCTTCAATAGCTCAGGTAATTAATTTAGGGTTTTTGTTTTCTTTGTTGCAATTTAAGTTACACTAAACAGTTATAACCTAACTTTAGCAATCTCAGGGTTATTATGTCATGTTGATCCATCTCCCTCACATGTAACTGAAGAACACAGGTAACGGTTTTTTTTCCGATACTTTGAATAATGGTTTTAGCTATTAATTCAATAATATAAGGTTTATGAAATGTTTTTACCATGATTTATAACCTAATTATGCATGTTTAATTGAAAATTTATGAAAACCCCCAAATTAATTTTTAGGGTTACGGTTCATAAATTGAATGATTTTATGCAACTTGACCAATGCTGGCAATTCTTGTGTCTGAAAGAGAGTGATTGATGGAAATTATGCATGTTTAATTAAAAATTTATCAAAACCCCCAATTTAATTTTTAACAATTAGTATTATTGATGCTGGGTGTTCTTTGATGTCTGCAAGTCTTTTTGTCCTCCTGTGCGCCGACACCTAGGTGTTTTGAATGTATTCATATGCTTATATATATATAAGGAAACTTGCTTGTTGATGTTGTATTTCGTTAATAAGATTGTTGTTTTATTTTTGTATCTTCATTCATTCTTTTTTTTCTTGCTGTTTTACTTGTTATATATATAAGTAGCAGAATTGTGTAGTGAAAGAGGTTAGAATTCATGGTTGCTTCCTCCTTGCAAGGTGTTCAGTTAATTTCCCACATTAGCTATATATGTTGTCTGTTTTAACTTGATTGTCTTGTCTTGAGGTCAGCATGCATGATTTGGAAACGTTTTTGATCACCAAATGGTTTAGGTGGCAGGCTTTTAATTCAGTTCAGCTAAAAATGTTAGATGGTATCTACTTTTTCTTTTTAATCCTTCCTTCCCCCTAATTAATGTCCATTATTCTCACCTTACCTAGTTAGACCAGCAACTCACCCGTAAGGATGCGGGATCCCAAACCTTAACTATTTTTTTTAATCTAAAATGCTCTTAATTATATTTTAATATGATAGTCACATTGAGAATTTAAAAAAGTTAGAGAAACAATGTAAGAAATGGGACATGATTTTTTAGTACATGAAATATAGTAATTTCACTATTTAATTTCATTTATTTTTTTTAATATTCTTTCTCTGTTTTTAAAAATTTCCTTAATTTAACTATTTTTTTCAACTCAAAGGCATTCTAGATATAATAGGGAGTTTGGAACTGGCTATATAATTCATCTATATGTATGCTTCAGGTATTGAATTTTGGATAAAAATCTGTAATATTTACTCATTTTGTTACAGTACCTAATGCTTGCTTTGTTATTTGGCTTTTTTTTTTTTTTTAATTTCTATGTCCTGACATGACTTTGTTCAATATGATGGCTTAGGTTTTTAAGCGTGGCATCAAGTTATCTTCCTCAATAATTAATCAGCCATTGGGTTCTTCTTGGCACGAAAGCGGTGCGTTGCGTTCTTACTATTATTTAATATGGTCTCCTTAATGCATTGTCCTTTTGAGGTCTTGTGCTCTTATACTACATGTCATTTACATGGAATATCATTTAATGCATCCAGCTTCCTTTGTTCATGCAATTTTTCTACATGTCATTTACTATTTTTATAGAAACTGTTATTATTTTCTGCATCTGCTACCATTGTTAATTAGAGTTAATTATAATTTAGTCTATGCATTTTTTATGATTTTATAAGTTAGTCATTATGTTTTTGAAAACTATAAGTTAGTTCCTTGTTATAAATTAAATGTTAGTTATTTTAAAATTTCAAAATGAATCATGTTCAAGATTGAAAATTTTCAGTTCTTAGAAGAAATTTTTTTGAGAAACAATGGCTGATTCAACAAAACCTTAACTACTTTGAGATGCTCATTACTGCAAGCGATGAGTAATGGAGACTGATTTTCCATGTTAAACTTGCTGGCCACCCATGGACTTGTCTGTAATAGCAGCAATACAATCTTTGATTTTCCTTCGCGACAGGCTTCATGCAGAGGAGTCTCCAGCATCTTGTTCTCAGCTTCTACCATGTTTGGCCGCAACTTAATGATTTCCATCACCAAGTCAACAAATCCAAGCTTCGAAGCAAGGTGAAGCACTGTGTTAAAGGCAGTACTGGTTCTTTGGTCAAAATTGCTTCATTTTGTAGAACTAAACTGATAAATGCATGTATATCATTGGATAAAACTGCTCTGTAAAGTGCTGGATCCATCTCCTTGAGCTTGTAATTTTCTTAGAGAAAGCAAAATACTGCACTCACAGGAAATATTATTCGGTGCAAGATCTTTGGAAAAAAATGACAGTAATTAAATAAGTAAGTATTTTTTTTTTGATAATCCGGGGTGTCCGGGCCAGCTTGCGCGCACCACGACTATTCCCCGGGTCTACTGAACATCCTGCAAGCCTAGTAGACTGGTAAAGCACCGCAGGGGTGACAAGCGTGCACATGGAGGGTCGAACTTGGAACGGGAGCAAGGCAAGCCTCACCTATTGACCACTGAACTAGACCCTCAAGTCAAAAAAAAAAAAAAAACCTATTGAAAATAGAAACAACCAAGAAAGTGAGGGAACTAGTCTTGTTCCCTTTATGTTCCTACTTTTCCGGTGGGACATTAACTTTGTCAACCTTACCAGTTTCCTCGACACATCCTGCCATCTTCCCAGAATCTTCTTCAAGGAAGATATAATGTTGCAAAATGCTACCTCTAGTAAAAAAAAAAAAAACTAGAGTTCCTGGAAGCTCTAAAATTTTACTTACGGTCGTGAAGCTGAAAAGTCGTGAATAAATTTTATAAACAATTAATATCTCATATGAAAAATAATAAAAAAAACAATTGTTAAATAGGAACTAAAACCGACATAGTTAATGAAAATTAGTAACAGTTTGGAAATGCGGGTCAACTCGTATTTTTTAAAAATTCAATTTTTTTTTTATTAAAGATAAATTTTTTATATATATATTGGATCATTTTGATATGCTGATCTCAAAAATAATTTTTAAAAAATAAAAAAACATCATTTTGATGCATTTCAACATGAAAAACATTTTGAAAAGCAACCGCAAGCATATTCCCAAACAAACTTTAAACCAAATACAATTCTAAAACCTAACTAGGAAAGAAATCAAAAAATAACTAGGAAAAAAAAAACTCCCAAACAATAATTGAATAAAAAATTATGTTTGTTTTCTTCAAAAAGTTTATTTGACTTGTATTATAAAGAAGAGTGAATTTTCCTACTTTGGGAATGGTTTCTAATGTTCAAAGAAATGCTATATTTTTGTAATTTTTATGCAATTATATTTTGACGAAAATGAATAATGGTGATATCGTTTAAAATATACCTTATTTTACACGTATATGATTGTTGAAATATGTAAAATTATTTTGAAATATATAAAATTATTTTGAAATTTCAGGTTGTTACATTGACAAATGAGCATTAAATCACATATATGTTATGAAGGAAGTGTTCTTTGAAGTTGATGAAAAATATATTGGCAACATCACGTTGAGTAATCTTTCTCAAAGACCTATTGAAAATATAGACAAAGTTCTTATTAACTAAAAAATGGTGAGCATAAATTTATTTCAGTAGTTTATTATATACTTAGATATAAAGAATTATATTTAGAGTCTAGGACAAATTCTTGAGAAGGGATTTGCAATACAAATAAGAAACAAAATCTCAGCATATTTGATGAATAAGGAATGATTATTACTTCTATAAAAATATCAAAGAATAAAATGTTTTTACTAAATCTAAACATCTATCCATCAAAGTGTTTCAAGATAGAAGTCAGTAATGTTTCAACTCTTTAGCATCTTTGATATGAGTAGTTAAATCATCAAGATTTAATGTTGTTAGAGAAGAATAAAATGGTTACTAAAATGACAAAGTTAGATCATACAAATAGATTATGTGAGATATATGTCATGGGAAAGCAATATATAAAGTCTTTTCTAAGGAGAAGTTCAATAGCAGCACAACCTCTTAATTTGGAGCACTCGGATGTATATGGTCTCATTAAACCTACTTCAATTAGTGGCAACATGTATTTTCTTACCTTTATAGATGATTACAATGGCAAAACATCAGTGTATGTATTAAAGTAAAAGAACAAAGTAATGAATAGATCTAAGTATTAGCAATAATACTGCATCATCATCACAGGATCAGCAACAGGAGCAGCATCACCAAAGCAGTAGCAGCAGCTGTATCACAGCATCCCCTGAAGCAACATCATAGGAGCAGCAGCATCACCGAAGCAGTAGCAGCAGCAGCATCATAGCATCTCCTGACCAAATCTTGATCAACTCCTGTCACGCCAACATCCAAGATTGCAGGGAAAATATTCCAACGGCTATTACACTCCAGAATGGCAACTCATCATACATGGAAACTACAGCTGCATGCAAACCAGAAACAAATCAGCCACCATAATCAAGAAAATACTCCAACGGCTACTACACTCTAGAATAGCAACAAGTCAGAGACAAATCAGCCTCCATAATCAGAAAAATCCTGTAACTATAGAAACAACTGTAACTATAGAAACAAATACAACTATGGAAAGTCAATAGTTACCCTATTTCTTATTTATATATATTTACATCCTGCACATATGTATACAGTGTGTGCTTACGCCCTGTTTTGTTATACTAATAAAAAGCAGAAGAGAATTAATTTAGAGATCATCTCCGCTGCTTGTTCTCTTCCTCTGCCATATTTTTCTCTCTAAGGAGTTCAAAAATTTAGTAAAAAAACAAAATGGATGTAAGTTAAATGTTTAAGAGTAAAATGGGGTAAAAAGTACATATCACATGGATTTGATGAGTATTGTAAAGAAAATGACATATAACATCAATCAAATATAACTCAAACACCTTAACAAAATGGAGTGTTTGAAAGGAAGAATATAATCATTCCTAGTATGGTTAAGTGTATGTAAAAAAAAAATAAAGTATCCTAAAGAATTTTATGGACATGCAGTAGTTTATGTTGTTTACTTGTTGAGCATGTTTTTTATGAAAAGACTTTAGAAGATTACACTAGAAGAAGCATCAAGTTTTAAAAAGACCCTGTTAATCCTCTGAGGATTTTTTGGTAGTGTAGCGTACGCCAAAATCCAAGAAGAGAAGAGAATCATGCTTAAATAAAAAGGCATAAGTGTATTCTATTAGGGTATGATGATAATTCATGCGGGTATAATATATATATAATCCAATTATTAAGATGGTGCTAATGTTAAAAGATGTGCATTTTAATGAAGAGCAAATGTTGGACTGGAATATTGAAGATCCACAACAACTGATTATAGAAGAAGAACCAATACAAAAGAATGAAAAAGAATTCTAGGTAGCACCATCATCACCTCCTCGGGCAAATAGTCCAGCTGGTTCTTCAAAATCAGTTACGAGAAATATAAGAAAATCATAGAAGAGATATATAATGTCATAGAAAGAATTAATCTTGATGATGCTAGCATGTTTTGTTTGTTTACAAGTGGTGATTCTATTACATTTCAAGAAACTTCTTAAGAAGCTAAATGGAAGAAAGCACTGAATGAAGAGTCAGTGCTCTTAACAAAAATGGTACATTAAAGCTAATATCACTTCCTGAAGGACACAAAATAATAGAAGTAAAATGGATCTTCAAAACTAAAAGAAATGCAAAAGAAAAAGTTAAGAAATATAAAGCTAGATTGGTAGCAAAAGACGACAAATAATATAATAAGATTGATTATAAAAAATCTTTTTTGCTCCAGTTGTAATAATGAAAACTATGAGATTGTTGATCTTATTGGCAGCACACAAAAAATAAAGATTGTACAAGATAAATGTTAAGTTTGTTTTTCTCAATGAAAATCTTAAAGATGAAGTCTATGTAGAGCAAACACCTGAATATGTTATTGAAGGAGAAAAAAAAAAGTGTGCAAGATAAAGAAAACTCTTTATAGGCCTAAACAAGCATTAAGAGCATGAAATTATAAAATTATAAAATTGATTATTATTTTACAGAAAATGCTTTTGTTAGATGCTCTTTTAAGTATGTCTTCTATGTGAAGAACAACTTACAAGGAAGTATGATGTTTATTTGTTTATATATGACTTAATTTTTACAGGTTATGATTTCATCATGATTGAAGAATTCAAGTAGTTTATGGTGAAGAAATTTGAAATGACAGACTTAAATCTTATTGCCTATTTCCTAGGCATTGAAGTGAAACAATTTAACAATAGAATTTTTCTTTTATAAACTAAATATGTTGCATGTATCTTGAATAAATTTGCTAAATAAGATTTTCAGCATGTAGATACACTAGTTAAGTGTTGAATTAAGCCACCAAGAGAAGAAGAATAAGCATTGAATCCAACTTATTAGAAGAGCCTTATAGGGTATTTATTATATATACTTAATTAATATGTACTAGACCTAATATTTTATTTGGAGTTGGATTGGTTAGTAGTTTGATGGAGAATCCAAGGAATTCACATTCGAATGTATAAAAAAGGATTCTGTATTTTATCAAACGATCCTTCAATCATTATTATTTTATTCATCTTCATAAAATTTTAATATCAGTGGTTATAATGAAAATAACTACGATTAAAATCTTAAAGATAGAAAGAGCATAATTGGTTTTGTGTTCTATCTGGGAGAAGCTGTTTTTACTTCGTCTTTCAAGAAACAACCTATTATTGCATTATCAACATGTGAAGTACATTGCTACATCTTTTTTTTGTGTATATCATCTAGTGTGGTTGAGAAAAAGTGCTAGAAGAATTACAATAAAAGCAGTAAGAAACAACCAAAATTTATGTTGATAACAAGTCTATAATTGCATTAGCAAAAACTCAAGTTCATCATTAATTATCAAAGCACAATGATACTTGTTTCCATTTCATAAGAGAGCATGTGAAAGAAAATGAACTAGAGTTGATCTATGTAAGAACAAGTGAACAAGTAGTAGATATTTTTACAAAACCACTTAAGGCAGAAGTATTTTGGCACCTGCAGAAGAAGGTTGGAGTTATGATGTTTGAAGAAACAAGTTTAAAATGGGAGAATATTGAATGTTAAAATTATTTTGTGCAAAACTAAGAATCAAGAACTTAGAGCTATAATAATTTAGTCAAGTATATTATTTAAGTTCTTTGAGATTTTTAAAAGATATTACTAAATATCTATATAAAAGTAAATGTACTTTTAATATAAGTGTGAGAGCCAATAACAATAATTATAGATTTTTGTAACTCTCACTATCATGTGACTGTAAGAGAGACACTCAAATCTCCATTGAAAGTTGTAACATAAATCTTCAAACAAAATTCATTCACCTTGTAACAAAATTCGTCGATCAACATTATTATATTAGTCCCAAGAACAAGAAACCATTTTGTCAGCACCATTTACTGTTACTACTGGGAAAAAGATGTTTCTTGGTTTGTGTCTGCACTCTAGAGCCAGCGATCTCATGGCCGTAAAAGCGTATTGCAGTCAAGCATGGATGCCCAAAGTAATGTTCAATTTTCCACTTAACCTTGCAATGTGATTTATTTTGATGTAATTTTAAGACCATGGCACTTTGTTCTTCCAAACTATCATTATCTTTTTCTCGATCATCCAAATTGACAAAAGCATTCTTATTTTCTAGGACATCCCTGCTTTCCAAATCCAATTTGCAAAGTTTATAATGCTTTTTGTTACTTTCTTAAGAACTGAAAGAACAAAGAGGATTATATTCCTCTGCATGCAAGTGTCCCCAGCAATTGGGACAAGCCAAATACAAGTTCTATTTTCATGCAGCTAAAGGCTTTGAGTACAGCCATTACTTGAACATTTTTAGATTCAATGGAAATATCAAAAAAGAAATAAATCACAATTGATGGAGTTAGAAACTAATAAAATGCATGAAATTGAATAACAATACCATGTCTTGAAAATAATCAAAGTACAGCTCCTAGCATATTAAATGCAACAATATTGTCCAATATGCAATGAATGAATCAAAAGACAAACGCTCAAACACATGATTACAACAGCTGAAGTCATATATTAAAGCAAGAAAACCAACCTATAGATAATAATAATAACTGAGAAGGAAATTAAATAGGTTATGGTAAAGACCATAACAAAGCAATCAATGTGCCCATAAGAAGCGTTGATAATGAGCCAATTGTCACTGAGACAAATACTCCTGAACTTGGTTGCGGGGATGGTGCTAGCTGTCCAGCTGGTGGAGTTGCAGTAAGAGGAGAATGGTGGTGCAGACCCATCACTTCAATTAGCAAGCGCTGGCCACCCATGCAGTGATTTGGGGTTCCACTGATGAAGTAGAAAGGCCCTGGCCTGTCAAGCTTGAACACACCATGACCATTGTTGAAGGCAACGATAGGTTTGCTACCGTCACAGTGATAGTAACCCCACTTGTCTACTTCAATGACTGAATCATTATTATACTCGAAGGCTGCAAAGAAGGAAACAACGAACGTATCAGAAATCTGACAATTTAAAAGCTGCTGGCCGCACAAAAAGAAAACTTTGTTTTAGCTGGTACTCGTTTTCTTGCAAGGACACCTGTGGTCATAAATCATTCCTTGCTGGTTTCAGAAAGATGTCATTTACATAGGACACAACCATTTTTCCATGTTTACTTTCATAAGCAAGTAGAACAACAGCATCTTCTTTCTTTCATGACGAAAGAAAATTTTACATTGCAAGACCGAGCATACTGTCTTTGTTTTTCCCCTCGATAACCACTAACCTAAAAAAGAGGCAACCTAAAGAAGTTGCATGGTGTTCCCATTTCTATCATTAGTTTAACTAACTCAAATTTATGCATCATTTGCAGCAAACACAAAATGAAAGAAACTTTACAATTCCACAAAGGTTATCATTAACATTGCATATAATTTATAAACTGCATTCTACCATATATACATCGATAAACTGAAAACGGTTGCCCACTTTGTGAAGTATTTTATAACCAGAGAACATGTTGCGAGGGAGGGAGATAGCGTGGCAGATTTTTTAGCCAAGGAGAGATGATGCTTTCATTGCTTGGTTGTAAATTTTCACTTTTTTACTTGCTTCTGTCAGAAACCAGCTGCCAGAGCTATTTGTCCTTTAAATATATTCTCGTCATTCATCAAAAACAAAACTTGATCGTAGAAGTAGAAAAACAAAATCATAAGGAAAATATATACCCAAAAATTAATCTAGCTAAAAGGTGATGAGCTAACTGTAATAAACTCACAGAGAGAATCTCCAACTTGGAATCTGTTCCTTGAAGCCCACTGAGTGTACACGGCAGAGCTGTTCTGTCCAGGTTCTTGCCATCCAAACTCATCCCCAACTTTGAACACCTTTTCTGCATTTCCCAAACCAGTAGCAATGACAAAACAAGTGCAAAAGAAAACCGAAAGAGATGCCATTTTAGTGATCTTCATTGTTCTCTGTGTATCTGGCTAGATAGAGAGATATATGACCAAAAGTTAGCTTGCTATGATATAATGGACGTGGGTTCCTGCAGTATATATAGCTGGATTGTTGCGAGTAGTAGTGGGTAGTTAACTTTAACTCGAAACGTGGGGGTTTCCATTAATTAAGTAATGGATCCTTATGGGGATAATCGTGAGTGGATTTGTGACCGTTATGATTTGAAGAAATCCAGAATTCATTGACTCTTTCAAAACATGACTTTGCTGGGAGTTTTGACAGCAACTTCTTCCAATTTAATTATATCATAATAAACATTAATTTAAAACCTTATATCGAGAAAATAAGTAGAATGGAATTAATTGAAATTAAGTTCTTGGCCACTTCTGCTATTAGTTACCGACGCAACAAGTTGATCGAGCTTATATGTGAAGGTACTGTCCTTTGCTTTTTGATTGATCCACAAGCTAATAATATATATACCTCTTACTTTCAATTAAAAGAAAAACACAATTAATACAACTAGTAGAGGTGATTACAAAAAAAAAAAAAAGGTCACTGTTTTGAGAAATCATAGTTTGTTTGAACTTTATACAATGTCTAATTATTTATAGATTTTTTGTTTTATTTATTTTAATAACTAAAAGATCTTGAAGCATAGAAATAATAAGATTATTATCCATGACTTATAATGATAATAACATTATTTATAATTTTATAAACATTAATTCTGTTTTAGATATTTCATCAAGGGCATTCCTTTGATAGCATCGGCATTCTTATGAAACGAAAAATCAGGTCTTTTTTCTCAAGATATGTATACAAGGCGAGGGAGGAGCTCGTTTCCTTTCACGTCATGGCCTTCATTGTGAGCAGAAAACACTTGAATCACACCAGAGTGATCCCTGGTATTAATTGTTTCTAGGCAATGGAGTGCCATCTTGCATGATCCACCCATCTGGAGGAACCTTCTACAATTACATTTATCCTAAGCTTGAGTTCTTGACAGATCTGATCCATTTCCAAAAGACTCGTATTCCTGCGAAAATATGACTACAAGAGGATCCTCTACACCCTCCTCTTCAACTACCAGCGTGCACTTGACAGCCCATGATGACCTAGTGAATGTGAACTCTCTTTTTACAATCGCCGTGTTTGTTGGTCTCTCTCTTAATTACGACCCTAAAGCAGCACAGCCTCGAAAACCGCACACCAGCGACGCAGGCATCGACGTGGCCAAGAATCTAATAGTCTTCGAGGCTGTGTCCTTCAGCTTCTTCCTCATCTCTTACCTCATAGCACAGGGACTGAAACTGGCTGTCTATTTGTTGAACAGTACAGACGTAGATGATGCTCTCAGGGCAAACATTAATTTGAAGGTTTTGAGGTTCGGGATGATGGGATCGGCTATTGTTTCGGTTATGGGTTGTGTGCTTTTTGATGCTGTCAATGATTAATGTGATGGGGATTTTGTCTTGTGGGAGTAAGGGAAGGAAATTCTTCTGTTTTCAAATAGAAAAGCCCTTGGAATTATTGGGGATTTATCAATAAAAAGCATTGTATTACTAAATTTGAGCTAATTAATTATTTATTAATTAACATCCGGTGGGGATTTCATTGTTTCCTCCTCACAGATGATTGATTACTTGAATATTGTTTTATTTTTTTTTAATTTTATCATTTAAGTTTTTTTTTTCTTGTTTTAATGACTTGAGTCATACATTAGCAGATTAACTCGTTTTTTAACTCGTTTTTCTTAGTTAAATATACTTTTTTAGTTTTATCTTTCAACCTGGATCGCGGGTTTAATAGATTAATTTGGGGTTTTTTTAATTGGGTTGACTTATGTCATTTTCTTGTGTGTCTTTTGCTTAATTGATTTTTTTTTCACTTTTATCATTTAATATTGGGTTGATTGAGAATTTAACTTCATAATTTATTTTGATTTACTTTCTATAAAGTTTATCTTAGTCACATAATCTAGATTGTGAGTTTGACAGATTAATGTAAGTTGACTCGAGTTGTTTGTTATTTGGTCCTTTTTAATTGATTTTTTTTCAATTTCATCATTCAACATTGGATTGATTAAGAATTAAATTTTTTAATTTGTTTCGATTTTTTTATGAGGTTATCTCGTTCTCATGATGATCTACGGCTTTGAACCAATTAAAGAAAGTTATAACAATCTTGTGAATTTGATAGATTAACTCGAGTTGACTT
>Ga0325411_1003635_pt1 | contig 17402 bp, 5 predicted proteins | sample PopdelMetagenome_13_FD_206181 | JGI IMG/M metagenome (GOLD analysis project Ga0325411, IMG submission 206181) | Populus deltoides microbial communities from Bellville, Georgia, United States - Xylem-PdIQD-R4 | ecosystem: Host-associated > Plants > Phyllosphere > Stem > Wood/Secondary xylem...
TGCTTGGATTATGCGTGTGCAAATCAAATCAAATGAAGATTCACCTGCATAGTTTAGGAATTCTAGATTCACCTGCATGGTATGTCTCCATTTCTCTCTAATATCATCAAAAAGGTTTAATGATCTTTAGGGAAAATGGAGCAAGTTCTCCAGTACTACACTGATGCCATTGCTATGCCTGCTCTGTTTCACTGTCTTGCCTATTAAGATTCTGTGTTGAAACTGCTCTTAGTACCAACTGATCCCAAAAGATAAGTTTCCTTCAAAAATCATAGAGCTAAGATAGCACTTGTCCTTAATGTCCTCCTCAAGCTATGATCATGCCGCCCCAAAATTAGTCTTCCACTGCAGCTGGAGATGTAGACACCCAGTACCTTTAACTGATCCATACAGGCTATCTCCTAAAATGCCTTGAATGTTCTGGTTCTGGATTATTTCAGTAACTATGCAGCAATTCAGTAGATTTATTTATTTATAACCACAAGGAGATAGAAAGTGAATCTCTTCAAGCTCAAAATTAGGAGTATGTTACATCTAGAGGTTGCTGATGTGTTTGAAACTGTTTTTTGTTCTGACCATGGTTTTTTAAAGAATCTGGTTAATCAACACGTATCATAATTTTATATAGGTAAACTCTCTCGAAACCTTGATAACAATAAATTACAATGTATTATTTTTTTTAAAATTTATTTTTTCAAACCATAACCGTAAAAACTACAACAAACACATTAGTGTCAGTGAGCTTCTGGGGAGGTGGAGGAACAACTCCTCTGGAACCAACCTTTGGCAGCAGTATTTGAATCCCTAATCCGTGACCATATTAATCTTCCACTGGCATCTCCAACTTCGTGGTCCTGGTCAATTTTATTAAGCTCATAAATCCTCAACAGAGATGAAGAAGATTCTTTTACATCTCAGAAGCACAACCTTCTCGTGATAACATTTATACTAGTCCGAAAAAGAGTGAGTTCGAAAGTCAAGATTGTCTGGATCATATGCATTGATTTTGACCTGGCTTTTTTGGTTGGGACCATGAATGGTGCCTTTTGAACCCAAACGAGCATGTGGGGCTGAGCAAACTTTATGCATACATCCTGTACGTCTTTCTATGCAAGTAGTATGTCTCTTCTGTGCCTGGATTAGGGGCATTGCTCGTGTCCTTGGTGCGTGAGCACATGTTCTTGACCCCATCGTCTACCAGTGACCTCTTCTGAGGTAGATTTCAATTCAACCACTCTGTTGCTGTTATGCTTTACTGTAGAAGAAGGGCAGAGAAGCTCCAATGGTGAAATTCATTCGCAGGCCATGATATAGAAGATAGAAAAACATGGCAAGTTTCAGATTTAGCATGTGAACTTGCGTTAGATGACCGATAACAGGCAACAGCACAGTTCAAAAAATAATAAAAAAAAAACACTTCATTTTGCCAATAATTGGACATGATTTTCTAATGTTTCCTGTGATAGATTAGGGTCTAAACATCCTTTCGATGCCGGTTGACGCCTTTTATAATGTCTCGGGAGACACTGAAGAAGGTACTTCGTCAGTATTTGCATCGTTTCCGACATTATTCGACCCATAGCAGGACCAAGAAAGAGAGAGAAAAAGAAAAACAGATTATACATAAGCAAATTGCCTAACAAACTTGTATTAGTAGGAGGCTAGAAGCCAGCAAGTTTAATCAATTTCTTCCATGCAAGCCTGCTTGAAATGTCTTCTCATCAAGCATTCACTTTCTCTCTCTCTTTCACCAAGTGCCCTAATCCAGCTTCACTGACTAGGTATCTAGTGGCAGGAAGACGGCTTAAATCAGCAAGCCTGAAGTTTTCTCCAGCTAAATATTTGCTCTTTAGACAACCTTTGCTCATACACATCCAAAACTTTCTCTGGCTTTTCCTCTTGGTAAGTTTCGGCCAGCTTGGAGTCACCTTTCGGCCCCCTTCTTGGGAGGATCACAACTTTAAAGACCAGATCATTGAAATTGTGGGCTTCAACCTCTAGCCATTGATCTACCAGAGCTTTCTCTTTTAGTGTAGTTCCAAGTAGATTTGGACCACGGTCTGCATACTTGGTTGCCTAGAATCTTACTAGATCCGTGGATCCATGCTCCAGGAGGCCGAATTATTTTGTTTCTAAAAAATAAATAAATGATGTTAAGAAGAAACAAAAAAATATATGTGGCTCGAGTTATAGATCCGATTGGATCGAATAGATTAGTTTTATTTTAATTAGATTATATAAAAAAAGTAATTACAACAAATTAATCAAATAAAAAAAGTGATCACTATAACATGAAAAAAAATTCAAAAGGAAAAAAACAATGTAACTTAATTCCTAGCTAAATAAATATGGAAGGACAAAAATGAATTAAAAAAATAAAAAATAACTTGAGTCAACCCGAGTTAACTTAACAAAATTGTAGCTCGGGTAATAAGGGCGGGATAATTAACCCAATATATAGAAAGAATAGAAAAAAATCACAAAACCTAATTCCCAACAAATCAATTATAGAAGGATGAAACCGAAAAAAAAATCAACAAACAAAAAGGATCTAAAAAAAACAATCAAAACTAGGTAAGATTACCAAACCCCATGACCTGGATTATGTTAATGAGATAGCCAATAAAAGCCTAAACAAGAAAAATAATGAAGATTAATTTAAAAAAGAACTAAATTTTAAAGGATGAAACCAAAAGAAGATTAAAATTTCTTTGAAAAAGAAGCGTTCCCATAAATAGAGTCAAGCCAACTTGAGTTAATTCACCAAACATGTGGCCTAGATCATGAAATTAAAATAACTCGATAGAAAAAAAATAAAAAAAATCACAAAGCCTATTTAAAAAAAAACAATGTCAAATGATGAAATCAAAAAAGAAAATAAGTTAATAATAATAATAAAATATCAATCCATGTCAACTTTTCAAACCTGTGACTCAGATCGTTAGACTGGAAAAACCATGAAACCTAGTTTCCAACCAATCAGATATTGAAGGATGAAATGAGATGAAAAAATCAAATTTACAAAAAGATTCCTAACAAAAATAGTTATTAAAAAAATAAGGATTAAAATTGAAATAAAAAACAAATTAGAGAAAAACTAATAATTTTTTAACAAAAGGACAAAAAATAGTAAAAAAAATAAAAATCAAATTAGAAAAAATAATATGCAATAAATTAGGATTGAAGGATGAAATCGAAAATAAACTGAAATTAATAAAAAGCCCAAGAACAAAAATTAAAAATCAAAAGAATAAGAATTAAAGTTGAAATCTCAATAAATAAGAGAATAACTCTAAAATTTTGAATGACCAGCGTGAATTTTAAAAGGATGAGAGAGAAAAAAAAAACTAGAAAGAAAACACCCTTGGCGACAAAACCATCTCACCACTAACGCCACGCACCGCCCTAACAAGAAGAAAACATCGCGATGATTCCAACAACACATCAAAAGAAAATATTTGGTTGCCAGATGACGTACCATGCGGCGTCCCCACTCTTTGGCACATGCTTTGCCCACATCATCTGACTTTATTTTTTTTAATATATTTTATATTTATTAAAATGTTAAATTACCCCTTAGCCAACCAACTTAATTATAACTAAAAACTATTAAATTTGCTAGGATAGCAAAAAGTTTGTAAGCACCATCTTCAACAACGAGAAGTACTTGCCGAGAAGGATAGAAAAAATTTGAAATTATATCAATAATTAATTCATCATATAAAGAGTTATATGTGCCTTCTCCCCTAAAAAAGGAGGTGTACAACTTTCATGATTTAATTATTTCAGTGTACAAGCACAAGCAATCATTAAATATTACCTGTAAAACAAGAATTAAAATCATTCCTTTTCATTTTCCTCCTTTTTTTTTCTCTCTTAATTTTAGAAATATATCAAATGATCTTATTTTTTATATAACATAATTATGAAATTAAATTTCCTTGATTTCGTTGCAATTGACATGTAAGTTGGTTCAAATATATCTTTACCAATTAAATAAATATAATTCTTTTACATGTATAGGTATTCATTCTTGCACTAACTTTCTCGATCTCTACCTGTTTGAGGAGGAATTCAGGTAGCTTCTGCTCACCAGAATCAAGATATCAACATGTTCATGATCAAATTCCACTCCTTTCTTTAGAAGGCAAGCCTAGCCTATCTAATTTATAGTAAAATATCTTTGGTTATATATATAGATATATATTAGTCTATAAAAGGACACTTCTACCACAAGAACTAGGGCCGGCCACCTTCTACGGTCTACCAGTGGGCTCTTCTTAGGGGCACTACTCGTGTCCTTTGATTGCATGAGCACATGTTCTTGACCCCACCCTCAACCAGTGACCTCTTTTTAGGCAGATTTCAATTCAACTGACCACTGTATTGCTGTTATGCTTTATAGTTAATGAAGCTGCAGGAAAGTTCAAGTGGATATGGCCATTTACCCGACTGATAATGGATTAATGAGCTGAGGGTTACCTGCAAAGCAAGCTCTCGTATGTTCTTAGAGGACATTTCAGTAGTTAAGTTAGCGTAATGAAGGAGAAGGATCAACCAAAAGAAGCGCAGAGAGAGTCTAATAAAATGGTAAGGGAGATGTTGTCGTGATATGTAAATCGTGGTATGGGTGACAGGGATATTTATTTTCTTCGTGTACAGCCTATCACATGATTTGCCTGACAAGTAGCTTATAATGAGAAAGCTCAACTGACCAGTGGGCTCTTCTAGCAGGCAGTCATGGCACTGTCACTTGCCTATCATCTTGAAAATGGCGAATGTTGTGTGAAATGGCGTGGACGTCAGTGGTTTTTTAAGAGAATACTCTCTTCACCTACGCAGGAGTCAGCCATGGTACTGATAGCTTGTCAGGTTATTTATAGCCTGGATACAGGGTAGAAAAACATGGCAGGTTTCACATTTGGTGCTGCGTGTACTTGCATTAGATGATATCGATAACAGGCAACTACATGCACATTTCAAAAAATAAATAAAAACAAATTGACAAATGCCTAGAAGGAAGAGGTGAGCTTCATTTTGCCAATATTTCTTATATTTTATGTGATATATATATTAGGGCCCAAACATCCTTAATTTCAATGACGACGTCGCTTGATGCCTTGTATAATTCTTGGACGTCACTAAAGAAGGTTACTTTTGTCGATACTTGCATCGTTTGCATGGCCGACTTTATTCACACCAAAGCAGGACATAGAAAGAAAAAGAAAACGAAAAAGACATTATATAAGCAAATTGCTCAACAAACGTCGACAAGTTGGTCGCTAGAAGCCAGCAAGATTCATCAGTTTCTTCCAAGCAGGCCTGCTTGAAATGTCCTCCCACCAAGCATTCAATTTCTTTCTGTCCTTCACCAAGTGCCCTAATCCAGCTTCGTTGACTAGGTATCTGGTGGCAGGCAGATGGCTTAAATCAGCAAGAGTGAAGCTATCTCCAGCTAAATATTTGCTCTTTGACAACCTTTGCTCATACACATCCAACACCTTCTCTAGCTTTTCCTCGTAAGTCCTGACCAGCTCGGAGTCACCTTGCTGCCCAATTCTTGGCAGGATTACAACTTGGAAGACTATATTGAACACCAGATCATTGAAGTTGTGGGCTTCAATTTCTAGCCATTGATCTACCAGAGCTTTCTCTTCTAGTGTATTTCCAAGTAGATTAGGTCCACGGTCTTCATACTTTGCTGCGTAGTATCTTATGATTGCTCTGGACTCTGAAGGAAAATTTGAGAAAACACCCACAGAAAAAAAAAATAAAAAAGGATTATAGATTCATTAAATGTTTTTACCAATTATGAAAAAAATTATGAAAAAAGAAATTGGAAAATCATTCAGTTTTTCAGAAAGTTATTCTAAGAAACAAAACATTAAAAAAAAAATTTATTAATTGAAAATGAAAATTGTTTTATTGAAAACACGTGTTTTATAGTTTTTCTAGAAAACTAAAAGAATACCAAATTAGTTTTTTCTTTTCTTTTCAAGTTCTTCATTTAAAAATAAGGATTTTTTTTTATTCACGTGATAGTAATATTCCTTCTATATAATTTTAAATTTAAGTAAAGAATTAATGGCCTTTTTTAAATATATATAATAAACTTGTTTACTTAATTCCCATAAAAAGTATTTTTAGAATAAATAAAAAACTAGAGATGAAAATAAAAAATATATATATATTTTATGAGAATAAAAACAACAAGATGATACCGTCACTCTTACCAAAAAGCTTGAAATCACCATCTTCAACAACAGGAACTTGCCCAAAAGGCTGGAAAAGAAAATATGCAGATAATTACATCAATAATTCATCGAATAAAGAGTTATATGTGCTCTAAAAAACAGAGTTATACAATTTTCATGATTTAATTATTTCAGCATACAAACAAATTAAACTAAAAATCATTGCGAATTTCCCATAAAACAAGAATCAGAATCATTCTTTTTCAATATTCTCCTCCCTTTCTCTCAATCTTAAAAATACACCAAATTAATAACCTTATTTTTATATATATGATTCCATCATGAAACAAAACTTCGTTCCATAACTTGGTTCGAAGATATCTTTAACCATTTTTTATAAATAAATATTTTTATAAGAAGATATCGTTTCATAAAAAAATAATCATGGGAGAGAGGCAAGCCAAAGTAGCTTGCAATTATGACGTCCTCTCTACCTGTTTGAGGAGGAATTCAGGTAGCTTCTGCTCACCGGAATCAAGATCAACATGTACAAGATCAAATTCCACTCCTTTCTCCAAGAGGCAAGCCATGACCCTTTGTGGGCAAACAGCCATGGCTGGACCATACACTTTAACAACCATGATGAATTCTCTGAAACTTACCAGTACTCACTAAATAAAACAAAGAGAATCTTGAGCTTGCCTAGAGAAGAAGGATCCAGCCTAGATAATCTCTAGTACAGATCCCATGGTTATATTTATAGCAGAATATCGTTGGTTATAAGCCGGGGGTTGTCACGTGAGCTCTGCCACAAGACCTCGCGGCTTGCCATGCAAGTCAAACCAACATCGAATGAATTCTTCCCATTTTATGGTCATGGGGGTTGTCACATGCAAGAACAACCGGTTGGTGGAGGCCAAACTTTGGGAGCTTTAAATTATTTGGGTTCAAGGTTAATGTGGATGAATATTATTCATAGCCATTTATTTTAGTCTATAGTTGAAAGTTTTTTTTTAATAAAAATATTAAGGGTGTTTTTTTTTATCATTATTGCATCGAAAACACATAAGAAAGAGAGTAAATCAATGCCTTTTTTTATATCCAAATATATTTTGAAAATTATCGTCTACTAATCGATATCACACCTACTTTATATAAGTATTATAACGTGAGTAAAATTGATTTTTTTTAAAAAAATAAAATTGTATTTTTAATGATTTTAATTATCCTTAATTTAAGAATATAAAAAAAACATATAAAATACTTTTTTTACCAAATTTATGTCTTTTCAACCTAAATATATTTTGAGAAGCAATGGGAATCAAATTACAAATCCCAATTCTATAAATTACAAAATATATATGTTTGATATTATATGCTATTAAATTTGATCAAATTTAATCTAAAATTAAATCAAATAAAATTTAATTATTAAATCTAATAAATTTAATGGATTAACTCATAACACAGTCGATTTTATTAATACCTTTTACTATTAAAAAAAAGTTTAAATAACAATGTTTTGAGCTCACCTAACTCTACTTGAATTAATATATTCAATCCATGTCGTCACTGGTAGATAAAGTCATAGGCCGAACTAGATTTAATAATTTTAATTTTATGTATATTTTATAAAATGTGTATTTAGAATTGTAGTATAAAGTAATTTTTAAAATAGTTTTTTTTTTAAAACACATTAAAATAATTTTTTTAATATTAATACATCAAAATTATCAAAAAAATATTTAAAAAAAATATCTAAAAACAAAAACAATTCAAAACCTAGTCAAAGTCATCTAAAGTCTCTTTCAGTAAGCGTTGCAGTACGCAAGGCCTTTTTTCCCGATTTGGACACAACATAAATTACAATTATTTCATCTTGAATGATTATCTTCCCTTCATTACATTCAATTAATTTCTGATGAACATTCCCGAGTCCATTTCTTGGCGTTTGTTTCAAAAATGGAATCTACAAGGGGAAAAAGTACTGCGTGGATCAACCATTTCGGATATGGAAATGATATATTTTACACTTTTCTTCTTCTTTCTTTTATTAATACAAATATTTAGATTAGTTTGCGGATATCTCCATTAATTTTCTGGATTTTAAAGTTAATAACCATCTAAATTTTTAATAGCCCTGAAATTTTTAAAACTCAAAATAATAACCTTTAAAATATAAATTTAAAACCTGAATAATTAAATTATATCACTCAAAGTTCTCTTCTCCATCAGGTTCTCTTCTTCGTATCTTGTTCTTTCACTTAGTGACTCCTCTTGTGTTGATCTTCAAATCTTGTTAGCTCTACATGGACCTAAAGGCAAAGGCCACATTACTCTGAGCACACAAAAGGAAGGCCATCCAATCTGTTGCTAGAAATGCAAAACGCGTCACCACGTGATTTTGTTTCGCTCTTTGCAATTCACTGTAGAGTTTAAGCCTTCAAATGTAATTGAATTTCATTCTGACTTTCGATGAATACTTGCTGTATGGATGTATGCTTGCATGCTGATATACATTACAATATTTAAACCATTTTATCCACTAGGTATAAAATATTTGAGTTTGAAGTTCATATTGCGGTTTATGTTTTTGCCAAAGGAGATGGCACTAGCGATGATGGACTAATGAGGGATTTTGCATATGCAACTGGCAAAGCAACTATCTTCTTGGCTTTTCTCACATATGCCCTCTTTGTGAAGCTGTTGTAATCGTTAGCCTCTATCTCGTCTAGTATTTGGCGATATAGCAGCAAGGATGCCCAAACCTGCAACATCCGAAAACATTGCGCAATCATAAGCAAAAGTAGGCGAAAAGATACTATCGATTATCGAAAGAACATCCTAGCTATGATTCTAAATTTCTCAGTCAGAAATGCTAATCCTTTTGTTAGTTTGGCGTGATGACAATGCTAATTTGTTCGATTGCTGAAAAGATGAATTTCTGATCTTGGTAATCATGAGAACATTGTAGGACAAAGCTTAGCATGGTCCTATTTACCGCAACAGAAGTATCAAAAAGAAAACAAAAGGGCAAAACCATAACTGAGGACAATAGCCATGACCTTCCCTGGCCAGGCTTCTCTTGTGTGTGATTGCCAACGCAAGACCAGAAAACAGCTGGTTTTGTGTCAATTAGGGTGCATGTGTTCAAAGCCAATCATATGACGATTATAGATCTTCAATTAGTTTCATGATTTACATTTCCTTTTTTAATTTTTAATTCATTTTCCCATTGTTCACTAAAGGTTAAGGTTCATTATTTTGCTATTGAGATATCGATAGAAGTTCTTGATTGTTTACCGGCCATCGACTTGCAGCACTCAATTCTGTCACTCCTTTCTCAGCCTCATCAAAGAACATCCTTGCTCTCTTAATTTGATTCTTCATAAAGTTTCTCCACTTATCTGTCACCTTTCCAGCAAATATGTCATCATCTGAAAGCCCTGCCTGTGCCAGCTCATCTTGTGGTAGATAAACCCTTCCTCTTCTTGCACTGCAAACAATGTCGACAGAAAAGGAAAAGCTAAGGATAAAAAACTGCATATACAAAAAGACGACTCGCCATACCAAAGAAAAATAGGCGAAAAAAAATTATATGACGAGAATTTGTTCATAAGATACTATTCGATGCAGCATATAATTCTAGATTATTGCTCAATTGACTCCCTAAAAAGAAAGTGAAAGCTCTAGACAGCTTGTGCAAAGTTTTTTTTTATTGTGGCTTCAAGTTTGCAGCATACAACACTCTGCACTTACTCTTCTCCAACATCCCTGAGTATGTTAGTGAGTTGATTGGCTATCCCCAATGCCAAGGCAGCATTATAAACACTCTCAGTCGAAGCCTGTGATTCAGGTGCAATGCCCATGACTGGAACACTCATCAGTCCAACAGTCCCAGCAACATAATAACAGTAAAGATAGAGCTCATCAAAGTTTTGGTATCTTGATTTCCTCAAGTCCATCCTCATTCCTTGAATCATATCTTTGAATGGCTGAAACAAGGTATCAAACGAAAAAATCAGACATGAATCTTGCTTAGACACAACATCACTGGTAATGCTTTTACAATATCATTGCATTAAAGTGACTAGCATCAAATAGTAATGGACTTCATGCGGAGTGAAAAAAAATTAAGATTCTAGTTTTTGGTCATGACTGCAGATTTCAAAAAAAAAACTGTTTCCAATAGCTACTAGAACAAGTCGGAAAAGTATGACTGCTCAGAGTACCCAGAACAACTAGTTGCACATTGCATATAGAAATAAACTAAAGTCGCCAACTAGCACGATATGTTGCAATGCCAAAAATATTTTTGATTGGTAACAGAGTTACTATTTTTCAATTGAGAAGTACTTTGATTTTGAAAGTACTGCCTAACCTGAATATCAACAGGAAATTTTCCAACTGTGTCTGCTAGAGCAGCATCCATCATATCAAATGGACGCCCTTGGAAAAGATCTTCCAACCTTGCCTCCCACCTATCTAAAGCTGTTGGTGTAATGTGTGAAGCATTAGGCCCATCAACAAGCTCATCCGTCCTCCTACACCACACTACACGTGCAGAAAACATTGTAAGAAAGAAAGGAAAAGGTTCATTCTCTGTCTTGAGAGTCATCGTCTCTTACATTCATAGACAATAACCTTCGAATATCATATACCATACAGAACTGATCAAACCTGATTTTCAATCATGAATCGGAGGAATAATATTAAGGGTAAGCATCAGGAGTTAGATAGTGTAACCAGTCACAGCATGCTTGATTTCTCTTCGAGAGATATTGTCTTCAAAATTCCAAGTACATGATTATCACATTTTCAAATAAATTCCATGAAAAGAGCACTTAAGGCTTCACATATATCCTAGACAGGAAAAGATAAGTTCTTACGGTTCACATAATATACAATTAGCTGCACAATTAGCACCATGATTTCATAAGCTCACAAAAATAACATCTCTTTTTATTTCAGAATACTTTGCTCATCATTTGATTATCAAATCCCATCAGAACACATGCATGCTGTATAGGATTGAAATCACTCTCCTCCAACTTCTAAATTCTCTGAATATTCCAAGGAGAAAAGAGAAAATCACTCACCATAAATGGCCCAAATAGCCCTTCTCCGTTCAGGGGTCATGAGCAGAGTGCCTGAGAAAGCAAAAGGCAAATGAGAAAACCAATCACAAGTACAACGTATAACAGATTCAAAAGCCAGCAAGAGCCAAAAATCAAAATTCCATTAACTGAACAACAGGAATCTAACCCAGGTAAAAAGTCTTGGCATACTCAGCACAAACTTCTCCACACCGATCATAAGCTTCACTCAACAAGCTCAAAGTCCCTGGAAGAACAACATCTGGTTTCACATCCAGACCACCTCTGGACTTCAGTTCTTTCTTAACCAGAGCTGCCTGCTTCAGCACCACATTATAAACCATCTCCTCGGATGACAAAACAGCCATTTCTCCAGCATGGCTTGCTACCATGCTTGATATCACAGGCAATTTGCTTCCATTACTTCTACCACCTAAATACCCCAAATCTGGATTGACCGAGCATGACTTCCATTTCTGTTTCCTACCCTTTTTTTCTCCAAGCTTAAAAAACAAACTCCGATCTCTAGAATTACCAAACTTCGTTGTATCCAGAACCTTGACAGAATCCAGGAATCGAAGACAATTGGAAACCTCTGTGCTTGGATTGGCACTACCAACCCAAAACAATGCTACAGTCATTTCAAAAACTGGTCTTTTTGTTACCAAACTCTCCTGGGAACCTCCTTCAAAAATCCCAATTCACTCAAAACACACAAGTTTTCTTCTTTTCAAGAAAAACCCACTTCAACTTTACAAGCGAGGTTCATAAAAAGTAGTTAGCTGACTTCCCTCACACAAGAAAAGCAAACCAACTTTTTCAAAATGAGCCCATTATAGACCAGCAGCAAGTGAAGCTTTGTTTAAGCTTATCTGTAATTGAAACATTAAAAAAGAAATCATAGCCATAAACTATATAAAACGAGGATGATAAAGATTATGTTATGTGATGATAAACTGATGATAAAAGGCTAACCTCTTTTGCTGTTTTTTTTTGCACCACTCCCTTGACAACAAAGAACTTTCTCCAATAAATTAAGACAACAACTCTTTTACAAGTACCGACCTCACATGAATTGGAAAACTAACAACGGCCCACTAAACATTCTCTCCGCCCTTCCAGAGGCTCCTACAAAAAATGACAACGTTTTTGTTTTGTTCTTGTTCTTGTCCGGCTATAAACCCGTTTGTATCCGGATTTGGTTTAAAGCTGGTGGCCCAAACCTTTTGAGTTTGAAAGCGCAGTGTATTTGTCGCCTGTAATATTATCTCAGATTTGAATTTAATGAATAATTTCTTTTAAAAATATATGTTCAATTAAGGATGGACTTGTCAAAAACTCCATTAAATGAAGAAAAATAACATTACATGAGTCTAATTTATCGCAATTTCTTAAGCAACAAAGAACTAATGTATATAAAGATTTGAGTGATGTTTACTGCTGCGGGTGGAGCATTGACCCAACTTTGAACCTGGACATTTTTTTTGGTGGGTCAAAAAAGGGAATTATGAAAAGAGCAATGAAATCTAAATGAGATGGACACGTCGACGTATCCACCAATCAATGGAGGATAACGTTATCAAAAGGGTGGCAGAAAAGGCCTGGGCCATGGGGGGGCAGATGTACACGTGGCGAACGATAAATGAACAGTTAAAGTAGCCCTAAGAAGATCCTTTTGAGGATATTATTATTGATACCAGTGCTCCTAAAAGAAAGAAAAAAGATAGATTGGTGGGGGGCACCTTCTCCAGCAATGGAAATGGGGTAGGTCGAAATTCTTCCCTTTTTTTGCTTTCATTTTCTTATTGTTAATTGAATATCTTGTATTTAATTTTTATTAAATAAATAAAAATTATTAAATTTAAACTTATAATCATTTAATTTTTAAATTTTTGATATTATATTAAAGAATTAATTCAACTTAAAAACCTAAATTGTTAAGTAATGTTTTAAAATATAATTTATATTATTTTTTTAAATTATGATATAAAATGTTTTTTAAAATTTTTACTTCTATTCTTTCCATCAACAGAAAAAAAAAAAACATTAAACAAACATCACTTTAATGTTCTTTTCAAACCAAAAATTATTTTAAAAAAATCCAAAAATAAAAACAGAATCTGCATCGAACACCCCTAATTAGGTTTTTGTTTTGTTGTGAAGGAAAAGTAAACTGATTGTGTGACGTGTGGACCACGATTGTTGGAATTTGTGGATGCGTCCGCACTTGTTCTTCATGGGGTTAGAGGAATGCTCTTGGACACGTAGCCCACCACCTTTTTTTAATTACTATTTTCATCCTTTTCGTTTTCTTGAATGCCTGTATTTTCCCGTAGAATAACTTGCTGGTTGTATTAGGGTTTGATCAAGGAAGTATTTCTTCTTCAACTTTGCTACTGCTATATATATACCTCATTGTTGTCTTTTTCATCAGACAATAAACAGTAAAATCTTAGTTGTATTATATATATATCATGCACGGCACCTTCAATCCTAACCACTGTGGAAATAATAATTTGTTATGATATTTTATATATATATATATATAAATGAGTAATTCTAGACATGGATTTTTAATACATGACTTCTTTATAAATACAATAAACTTATTATAATTGTATCACTCATCATACTAAAACACCTAGGCATTAATTAATTAATTAATTAATTTCAATGTATAGTTTCGTCAATCAATTTTCTTTTTTTTCTAGTTCTTAAACCCTTTTTTTAATTCGTAACTTTTAATGGTTAAACTATTAATTAATTTGTCTGAATATTTTAATGACATGCAAATTTCAAAGAAAAGGAACCAATGTGTAAAATAAGAAGAAATAACATGGTCATTAAAATTCTTTTGAAAAGTTCGTTTTAATACTCAAAAATTTAATTTGCTATGAAAGTTTATTATTTTTATTGCATTTTGATCCTTGAGTTAGAGAGATGAGAGACAAAGTCATCTGAAATAGTGAGGTGAGAGAGATTCGTCGGTTTGGTTACGCTTGAATAATAAAAATTATTGTTATTGGTGTTAATTCATTCCATTCAACAAGATAAGTTTGGTAGTGATTGTTTTTATCTGTAAACTTGCATGAGAGGATATATCTGGACTTAAAAAGTTTTTTTCAATTCGGGTTGAATTTCTTTTTTTAATCCATTTTTGGGTTTTTAAGAGTAATTATTAGGTGGTTTAGAAAGAGTTTCATAGTATTATTTAGTTTTTTTTAGTAAAAATAGTTAAAAATAGATTTTTAGTTTTAAAAATCATTTTTCCTGATTTCCCAGTTACCAGTAATGACTAGATTTAAAAAAAAAATAAACGATAGGTGTCCTTTTCAACAGTTGCGTGGGCTAATTCTTCTCTACAAAAATAAATGAATATGTTTAAAATAAAAGTTTGCCTAACCAAGTGCGATGTGTTCTGAGTGGTTAAAATATTGGATTTAAAATTTCTTGAGCTTCCCCCTCACGTTCGAACCCTAATGTTTGTCGAATCCTCTACAATATAAAACAGGTACTTAATCTATCAATATCGAGTGACAACAAAGGTTTTGAATTAATAGAGAAAGACTCCCTTATTTTATGATATGTTCATTCCTTTTTTTGTTTTTTTAATAACTCGAGGTGTCTAGGTCAGCTTACGTGCATTATGATTAATTTCTAGATTCATTAAACACCCTGCAAGTCCAGTAAACAAATAAAACATCGCGGAGACAACAAATATGCATACAAAGGTTCGAACTTGGAGTGTAAAGACAAAAAATTCTTTACCAGAACCACTAGGCCACGAACCTGAATGCATGTTCGTTTTTTTTTGTTTATACAGATGATGTCCTAAGCATTATTTATGCGAGTTCATGGAACTAAATTATGAATGAAAAAACAATAATTGTTTGTATTTAAGAACTTGTTCTCTTTTTAATTTTTTAATTTTTAATTTCTATCTTCAATGTTAGGTTTTTATTGAATTCTTATATTCCTTTTCATTTCATTTTTATTTTTAAATATTTAATTGATTTTGAATTAATTTTTATAATTTATTTCAGTTTATTTTTTATTAAGTTATCATAATTTCAAATAAATATCATAAGTTGATAGGTTAACTCGTATAGTCTCAAACAAATACCTCAAACAAAATTTTATTTATTTAATTATAATTAAATTTGATTACACTTGAAGGAAAAAAAAACCAGGAAGGGTTCTTAAAAAAAAACACGTGCTAATATTATAATACAATCTGTATCTGGTTTGATTTGGAAAGGAGACATTCATGTCTCATCGAATTATAATATTTAAAAAAAATTAAAGTTTTAATTAAAATACCACAATAATATTATCGAAAGATATTTACAAGATAATCCAAATACTATTAACTAATGTATACGCCTGTTTGACATGATATAGAGCTTTTAGTGATGTTTACTGCTGTGGGTGGAGGACCATTGACCCGATTGACCCAATAAATTAATAACCCAACTTTGAATTTGGACAATTTTTATTTTGGTGGGTCAAAAAAGGTCCTATAAAAAGAGCAATGAAATCTAAATGAGATTGACACGTAGACACACCCACCAATCAATGGAAGATAACGTTATCAAAAGGGTGGCAGAAAACGCCGTGGGAGGCAGCTGTACACGTGGCGAACGATGAATGAACAATTAAAGTAGCCCTAAGATCCTTTGAGGATATTATTATTATACATACCTACCACTACTTAAAATAAAATAATAGTAATAGTAATAATAATAATAATTTTAAAGGTAACTTAACTCCTCACTCTTGAATTTACTTTTTAATAATAAAAAAATTAAATGATTATTAATTTTAAAATTAATAAATTTACACGTAAATATTAATTAAAAAAACAAATAGCAGCAATGAAAATGGGGTTGGTTGAGATTATTTCTTCGTTTTCTTTTAAATATTAATTTAATATTTTTTGAAGTTAAAAGCATTTTTAAAAAACATTTAAAATTAAAAACAAAAAATCATGAGAGACAACCTAAGTAGGTCTTGTCTTGTTGTGAGGGAAAAGAAAACTGTTTGTGGGACATGAAGACCACAATTGTTGGAATTTGTGGACGTGTCCACCCTTATTGTTCATGGGGTTAGAGGAATTCTCTTAGACACGTAGCCCGCCACCTTTAGCGTTATAAGTAAATTTTAAAATGCAGTCGTTTTAATTATTTTATTAAAATAATTTTTTCTCATAATATATATATTTTTGTTTATTTTAACTAGCACTATATTTTTAATTAGAATTATTATTTCTGTTTTTTTAATGCTTTATAATTGTTAAAGCAAGTTAATAAACAATCTCAAAATAGTATATCTATATTTTATATAATTAAAAGCTATAAAAATCATAAAAATCATAAATATAATAAAATTATATTTAGAATTAATTTATAAATTTTAAATATAAAATCAATTTTAATCAAATAATTTATTATTAATATTATTACTTTTAGATAAAATACATAATAATTAAAAAATAAATTATTAAAACTAAAATAAAAATTTATAATAGCATTTGAGGAATATACCAAAAACAAAGAATAGGTGAATCTAGTAATTTATTTTAAATCTTTCTCAAATTGTAATAAAAAACCAAAGAAAAAAAAGAAAAAGATAGCATAGAGTTAGACTTAACACCTCACACATGTCACGTGAGCGTTTGAAAATGTAAGTCAACTCGTGTTTTTAAAAAATTAAAATTTTTTATTAAAAAATAATTTTTTATATGTTTTGGATCGTTTTGATGCGCTAATCTCAAAAATAATTTTTTAAAAATAAAAAAAATATTATTTTAATATATTTTAAAATAAAAAATATTTTAAAAAATAACCATTATCACACTTTTAAATATACCCGTAATGCCCTCTAACTCCATATAGATATTCGTGTTCAAATTTATAGAGTAAATAATTTTTTATTTACTGTTGGGCCGCAACCCAAACAACCAAGAAGAACCGGCGGACAACTGGAGTCCATTCACAACTATTAAGCCACAACCAAGATTGGACAATTGTTTTCCAATCATCGTTGTTGGGCCACAACCTAAACAACAAAGATTGGACAGCTATTGTCTATTCACAACTTTGGGCCTAGTCTA
>Ga0325411_1003637_pt1 | contig 17397 bp, 8 predicted proteins | sample PopdelMetagenome_13_FD_206181 | JGI IMG/M metagenome (GOLD analysis project Ga0325411, IMG submission 206181) | Populus deltoides microbial communities from Bellville, Georgia, United States - Xylem-PdIQD-R4 | ecosystem: Host-associated > Plants > Phyllosphere > Stem > Wood/Secondary xylem...
TTTTTCCTTATCATTTTTTTATTGAAATTTTTTATCTATCAAATTTGGTCCTTATTCTTTTGATTGTTACTTATTTTATTTGAAATAATTTATGAAATGTTAATTATTATTATTTTAATTTATTCACCTTTTATTTTTTTAATTTTTTAGATTTGATCTCTATTATTTTGATTATTATTTATTTTATTTGAGATAATTTATGAAATTATATTTTTTTCAATTTCATTCTCATTCAACTTTTTAATTTTGTAAGATTTGTTCCTCATTATTTTAATAAACTTGAGAAAAATAAAACATTAATAAGTTATTTTCCAGCTCATTTTCCATGATATAACCAAACACTGGAAAGTGTTTTTCAATTTATTTTCCATTACACTACCAAATATCAAAAAATACTTTCCCGGAATTCACTTTTCTGGAATTCACTTTTCCCGGAATTCACTTTCCAAAAAAAAACTACTTTCCAGCAAATAAACGGGGCCTTGGACTCCCAAAATTATCAGCCGGAAAGCTTAATTGTTGGCGCATGATACTTACTCTTCTATAAGGTGGAACTGAAGGCTTCCAGGGAGAGGTTTCAGGGGGGGCCAACCTAAACGAAAAACTATCCAAGCAACATTTATATCAACCTTGTCAAAGAAAGAAAGATTTTTGCGTTTACAGGCAAGTTTCATCGGAGACAAGAAAATATTGTGTTAATTTTGTGACTTACTGGAAAGGCAACATGTTGAAGAGACAGAAGTCGTACACATTCCACGCTTTTCAAGCCCAATCCCGTGAACTCCAACAGGTAATCCCTACAAGTAGATGACAACGTAGGCAAGTCATACCGAATCACTTGTTGGGCATCTTGTAAAAGATATCTATATCAGGACTTACTTCACATCATCAGGTGGAGCATATCGTAACCATTCCAGTTCTATGCTTTTATGCATCTCAACAACTCTATTTAAAAATCCCTGTGAAAATGACGGGGTTATTGTTATATTCAAAAGAAAATAACTGAATCAAGTGATGATAAATTCTGCCAAGAAAAAATAGTGCCAGTAACAACTTCCAATACCTTGATTCTCCCTGCTATAATAGTTTGCTGATTACGTGCTTCGATGATGCTTGCAATTTCACTAGTTTCTGCTTGTCTTACTGCCTCCCAATCCACGGAATCCTTTTGATCCTTGCTTCTTGGTCTAGAATAGATCTTTCCGAAACTCCCCCTTTTCCTTCTTCTGAGTACCATGTCTTTAACAATTTTATTCTTCCCTCTAGGTGTGGTCCTTTTAGTCTCCTTAGAAGCTGCTTTCCCATTCTGGCTTCTGTTCTTTATTTCAGTTTCATCATTACCTTCTTTCCCGCTCTGTCTTTGCACCTGTTCACCTGGCGAGCATACAGGTTTTTCAACTGGTAAAGTCTGAGGCATGCGGCTCCTATCTGGTTCAGGTTCTGATCTCATAATACCATTTTGCCTTTGCACCTCTTCTTGAAGCAAGCATATGGCTTTTCGGCTGATAAATCTTTGGGCCCTTGATTTATATCTGGTTCAGGTTCTGTGACAAAATATTGGCTGCCATCTGAATCAAAAGTGGGTCCAATGGATGCCATGCTGCTCTCAACTGGTCTTTGGCCATCTACAGTCATCGACACTTGTTGAATACTAGTTGACCGAACAGGAAACTTTGCAACAAGTGACATGTATGCAGCACTGTCAACCATAGCAATGAGTTACGAAGTCCCCTTCATTAATTTCGTGCTGTCTTTCCATGAACTACATTCCATGATGAAATAAAAAATCCAAAGAAATTTCTTCACCTCGATGGTCTGCAACATTTTGGGTAAGGAAAACTCCTACCACCGACTCCATAACAGAACCATTCCACTGTTTGAACCTCCTATCACCCGATAAGCATGCAATGTGTCCTTCAATCGTACAGTTAAATGTCTCTGTCTAAATTTAATACAGCAACATAAGCTATGACTAATCAGTTGAAAGTTCTTTCCGATTTTTGTTCTAAGAAATTGCGAAAACAGCATTGATTTATTAGCTTAGCTTCTAGATGTTTACGGTAAACGACATGAATGAACAACAGGACGGAAGATTAAAAATATTGTCAAGTGGAATATGTCGGCGCATTCTCAGATTGTTCATCAAATTCAGGATTCATTTATCAGGGATCAGCTTCCAAATTCAATAGATTACAGTCATATACCTACTAAGAAGGTAACGAATATTAAGATTAGATGAAGAACTTTTCAATTCACCAAATAAATAAAAGGGCTAGAAAACCTTGGAAAGTAAACGTATGGTATAAGGTATAATCTTTTCGAAGACTGATTTTTCCAAAAACAAAAAAAGCCTCAGACAATTCTAAACTTAGCCATCCAAATTTTGAATGATGTAAAGTAATGGTATCTAGTATGAAAGTACCTAGAACCTGATGCAACGGAGAAATAAATAAATCTATTCGTCCTTGGAAAGTTAATAGTTCTCTTCGCCACCATTGCTCCCTTTCCCCGTCTTCTTTTTCTTCATCCACTCTACTATATATTTTCACCAGTTGATTCCACTTTCTCAATGACTCTGGATCCAGATCAACTTCATGTTTTGCTCTGCCACGGCCCTGATAGGGAACTACAGCATTTATCTCACTGGTCTTTCTGCATGTTGTTCCATCGACCATATGTTCTGGTTTGCTTTTCCGTCTGCCAGGACCCAGCCAGCCAGTGTCGTTTGGTGCTTAATTACTGTTGTCGATCACCAAGTTCATTCATTACAGCACGATTAACTGTCTTAAGAAAAACACCACTTTCTTCTTCGAAAGCTTTCGGTCCAGCTGCAAAATATTGAGAAGATAACGTTAAATAATAGAATTCGCAGCAAAAGAGCTCGAGGAAGCCATAGTGAAAATTATGTACTCCATTTATATATTTTGTGCATTCACAAGTGGAACAGAAGAAAACAGAAACACTTCGATAAAAGGCTCCATCAAATAACCCACAATATGTGCTCTATATATATTTTGGGAAGAAATTTTAATCACTGGGAAATTTAGAGATTTTACAAGTGAATGCACAAGTACTAGTTACCGAGAAAGAAATATTAAGTTCCTTGGCTTGGAATTTCATCACTTGCTGCTGATTCCTAGAGCAGCTTCATGGAATTATATTATCAGTAATAAAAGTAAGATGTTGTATATTTTCATTAACTAACAAGAGTTCAACCCACTACTATCGATAATTATGAAGAAAGGTCAGAAGATTAATTACTAATCAAAACTGTCAACAGACAGTCCATGCTCTAGTTTTAGTTTAGATCCCACAAAACATTACTTTTATTATGTCTTGACTCTTGTTTCTCTTGTTAGCATCCTTTTCCATCTCATAAATAGAAATTTTCAGCATTCTCCACGCTTTTTCAGCACACTATTTGCTAGTTCCCTCTATAGAGGAAAATTGCTTTGATATGTCAATAAGCTTCGATTCTTGTCGATGACAGATTTTTACTTGCAAAGAATCCTAAAACTTCTATGAACGGTTAAACAATTTACACTAGCATCACGCCAAAGATTTGAGGAGAGGGAAGAAAACGTACCTTTTATTGATTCGTCAGTGATTTGATTCATCATTTTTTACTCCCGTTGTTTGCTTTTACCATCCTGAAACTTTGGTTTTGCAGCATAGGGTACCATCTCAGGGGAGCTTTATGCTTTGGACTCCATTAAATTCACTGTTTAGAGCTTGTCAAGAGAAAGCCCAACCTCAATGCAGTCCTCTGTTAGACTTTCGAGGTTTTCTCCCTTTACTTTGTCTGTTATTTGAAGCTCCTGTTCTTCAAGAACAGCTATATGATCCCGAGGAGCTGTCACTAAAACTTCATCTATCTCTGCGAATCCTGCAATGAGAGAAGTGAAATCGACTCTTCGAGTAAACATCTCAGATCTTTTCTTTCTTACATGGCCCCTAAAGTGATCGGACGACGCTAAAGCACTGAACATGTTCAGTTTCCGCCTCCTCTTCATCATTTTTTTCATGCATCTTTTAGGAACACTAGGCACAACCCTTCTGCTATTACTGAGACAGGAGTCTAATTTAAATATCCTTTTATAAGCCAGTAAAGAATTGTATTGATGACAACCAGGTTTCGGCCAATACTCTCCCATAGACCTCAATGCACGAACATTCCATCTTAGTTCATTCTGATTTGAATCGAACCCCAAGTCAAAACCATTCAACAAAACCATTGCTCCACTTTTTTTATCCATGCCATCTTGCATAGTTGAATCTAATCCCAATCTGTTGTCATCTTTCAACTCATGGTTGACATTACTAACCATAGCCATCTTGTTGTCATCTTTCAAGTCACGGTTGACATTACTAACCATAGCCATCCTTTTGTCATCAACTGGCAGATTTTCCATCTTCGGTATTTCAGCAACTTCTTTATGATCCTCTGTCACTGAACTCTCTTGGCTTCTTCCGATAGGAAGAGCTTTTTTAACATACTTCCTTTTCGGTGTTGTAGCTTTTTTAACACACTTCCTCTTCTCGTTTGGAGTTGAAAGTTTTGTCATCTTTTTCGGTTTACTTTCAACAGCAACTTTGGCTCTATGCTTCTTCGTTTCGGGTTTCTTCGCTGGCTTTTTGTTCTTATCTATGCCATTGTTTGGTCTTTTGTTCCCACTTCTCTTCGGCAATGGATTCGAAATCATTACTGGCTCAACAGGCTTTGAGCACTCGATACGATCAAGCTTCTCATCATTCATGTGAGAGATTAAACCATGTTGTTTTTTATCATCTGCATTCAAATTCATCAGGTAAGTAACTACCATATTTTATTAGCCTAGTTATAACTAGTTCCTATACCAATATATATATATATATATATATATAGTCCAAGAAAAAAACATTTACATGTGAGATAATAATCAAAAGAAAAGAAAAAAATGACAGAAGCATACAGGACCGGTCTGTGCTGTTTTCACTCTCCTCCAGGTCTGTAATGGACAAGGGATCATGGTTTACAGATTGAAAGCCTTCTTTAAAAAGACCTTCTCCTGAATCTCCAATTGCCTGAGAACCATGAACAGAAGCAGCAGAATTTTCGTCGAAGTCATAGATACTTTTGTTGGAATCTATCTGAAAACCATCAGCAGTGTGCAAATACTTGCAGTCATCCACCGGCATGCTTGAATTGTTGGAATCTCCATTCTTGGTTGTGAACGTAGTGGCAGTAATAATTGCACAAATTGGGTCTCGAGCCTCTTCGGTTTCAATTCTGGCCTGAATAATTTCTTTATCATGTCCAGAGCGCCTTTTAACATAGACCAGCTGTGGCCTTGCTGGTAGAGGCGGAAGCTTTACAGGAGTTTCTGGAGCATGAACATTCTTTATACTAGGCTCCTTTTTCTCCATCGAACTGCCAAACTCTTTGCCTTTTTGTTTCCTCTGGTATACCTTTACTACTGACATGCTTACTGTACAATCCTAAAACCCATTAAGCCATTGTACAAAACCCCTTTTTTACAGCAAGAGATAAAAAAAACTTCTTGAGACAAAAACAAATTGGTAGAGAAAATTTTTTAAAAAAAACAAGGAGTTAATAATACCTGATATAGTTGCAACTGGAGATGGAAGAATATAATCCCTGAAAACACAGTGCTGCAGAAAACCAAGGCGAGTAAAGACAGGAAAGATCCAGAAATTTATGCAACGAAAACGTCAATATATTCTTTGCTGCGATCTCGGTCTGTGCTGTTACTACTATGGTAATGGAGGTATAGAGGGGGGGATAAGAACGAGACAATACAATATAATACAGGAGCTATTTGTTTGACAACACTAAAGCTGCAAAAAATACTATCTTGTTCTTAGGAGACAACTAGTGCTATAAGGAGTGTTTTGAGTCATGACTGCTTATGCTGTCATTAATTTAACTGTATTTTAGGAAGAAAAAAAAGTCTAAAAGATAGTTTGTTAATATCTACTATGAAGATAAATATTTTTATATTTTAGTATCTAGTACAGTATTATAGTAGTGATTGTTTACAAAAATAAATTTTTTTTTGATATCAAAAAAATTTAAAAATAAAAAAATTGAACAAAAACAAGAATTTTTTAAAAATATATTTAAAACACAAAAATAAAATCGAAATAATATTAAAAGTAATAAGATCGAAAAATTATATTTATTGCAGACAACTATTCAGGTTTGATATATATTAATTTAACATTGTCCAATAAAAAAAATCAAGAGTAGAAGTTAAAAACAAATCAAGGTGTCTTTACTATCCTATTTCAAATTAAAAAAAAAAATAAAGACGAAAAAATAAAAAATAATGTCGAATAAAACTATGTGACAGTATGAGAGATAAAAATCCATAAAGAGTGAGATTCGATTAACATAACAGGAGGTTTAATAAAAGTTTTCACTTCGAATTTGACCGAACTCCTGATACTCTGTGTTGCTATCCTTTTATACTTCAAATCCATAAAAATAAAAAAATAAAAATCATAAAATCATTCATGAATTATGGGATTAAAATACATACATTTACATTAAAAAAAAAAATCAACTCCACAAAATAAAATATATTGGATGAACACCTCCATATTTGGCTTGATCGAACCGAATCAAAACCACCTAGTTAAACCCTATCAGAATTTAAAGATGATATAAAACTTGTTACAATTATATTATACTTTGATTTAATCAAATTAGTTTGTTGTGGAGCATTTTAAATCACTTGCGTTGTGTATCTGGGAAAGTTAGCTTCTTCTCTCTTTTTTTCTTTTTTTCCTTTTCCTTTCTAGCCCACCAAGCAAATACTCACTTCTAATATCTGATTGGAGATATCTTAAACTTCCCAACAAGGTTGAATTGAATCAAAAGGGTCATATAGATTGTAGAAAACCCACTATCCATGTAAGCACATCAGTCTCGGGGACATATCAGAAGGAAATTTGCAGTTCTACTCTCTTGAAAACCTGCTTCAACATGCTCAGTGCAGATTGACAATGCTAAGTGGTTTGTGGTGGGTCTAATATTATTTAAAGTCATCTTCCCTCTTTTGCAGGGATGATGCAGGCCGGCTTGTCCGCACAGAGAGACTAACAACTAAGGAACAGTAAAAATGAAAAACTATTGGCAGGTTAATATTGGTGTCTGTAAATTGCTTCATGATTCCTAACAACTGCTTCTATTTAGCTTCTAGTTTTAGCTCTTCGTTAGGCTCATCATACTGAGGGGTCGTCGTCATCTCAATAAAGAAAATGTATAACCATCTTATATCTAAAGAAAGGGTTTGCATCTGTTAGTTTTCTTTCAGACTTTTCACAGGAAGCCTGTTAGCTCGCCAAGTCACACAGAGAATACATATTATCGACTCTGCTACTTTAAAATCCAAGTGCATTGTGCCTTGTCAAGAGCTGTGCTCCCCCTATTGTAGAACTGGGATGTTGTTGGGGCGGGTCATCCTTGAGGATCATCCGAAGGGACCTAAGTATTATGAGAAGGAGAAATTTGCATGGCTTGTTGAGATAAAAGACACTGATATCTGCAATCAAAAGAAAAAAACATTGTTCTGATACAATTATTGGGAAATCATGGTCGGTGTCACTGTCCTGTTATCCTGACTTCTACAAAATTGCTTGGCAGGGAGGTGTGTGCTTAGCATTTACTGATGAGGTATTATGCAGGCTTTATGGAACAGTCAAAGAAAGTGAGTTTTAACTTTTTGTTTGCTTTTGCCCTTACGAATGCTGAAAAAGCCTTTGTTTTACATTATAAGGGTTATATTTAATTTTTCTTTCCCTATTTCTGACGCTTAATGCGCTTACCTTTGGTTATGTGGCTTCAGACGAAGATTACAGTTTGCTCCGCCTTTCACTAGTTTAGAGCTTCTACAAGCTCAATCTTTGCCCTGATGCGATCACCAACCATATTGAGCAGCTGTAGAACAGCTGGGTACCCTCCAATACTGTTGTAATCTGCAATGCACAGTCTCAGCAGAAAAATCCTGTGCCTATCATAAAGTGAATTGGCTGTAGTTCAATGCAAGGGGCTTCGCCAAAATAGCATAAAAACGTGTGATTGTAGTTCAGCAGAAAAATTCATGGCAGGTTAATCTTTTGACATCGCATAGACACCACAATAGCATCGCAAAGACACCACAATCATTATTATTGGTGGCTAGAATTTTTCCGTTCAATAACTTTTTTTTCCTTCTTTTTTTTCTTTTTTGATTTAAAACGTGTGATTATAGTTGCTTTGTAAAGTGTTTTTCACTTGAAAATATATTAAAATCATATTATTTTTTATTTTTTAAAAATAATTTTTAACATCAACGCATTGAAATGATCTAAAACATCAAAAATATTAATTTAAAGTAAAGAAAAAAATAAAATAAAATTCAAATTTTTTCAAAAGTGTTTTTGAAACGAAAAAACAAACAGGCTTAAACTTTTTTTTATTAGCTTTTACATACTAAAATATAATAAAAATCAATTTATAGATCAAAATATAAAATCTTAAGACAACAAGTACCACATAATGTGTAAATTTAAACTTCAGGGACCAAAATAAAGTTTTTCACATGAAAATGAAAAAGGTTTTGTTTTTTTTTCTATCCTTGTTCTTTCAAAAAAATTTTAATTATGCGCTTAAATTCTATTTCATGAAATTTACCTTTAATTCATTTATATAATTTGCTATTGCATTTTGAGTACACAAGGGTATGTAAAGAGAAGCAAATTCTAATACATAAAACAATGTCAACATCATTTAAGAGGATAAAATTTAAAAGAAAATAAAATTTAAAAGTAAAAAAAAAAAATTAAAATGGCATTGTCCCTTGAATAGTGTTCTCCTAACAAGAGTTTTCTACACTAAAAAATGATATTCTTGTATAATGTATAATATGCTACTTCTTATGGTACTATACTATATTATTACTCATGCTATATTATCGGTCGAATTAATTTTTTTTCTGGATGCAAGAAAAATAAAGAAAGGGCCTAAGGAAAACTTAGACAACCAGTAATAACATTCCTGACAAATCTGCAACTTAAGTTATGTGACCATGAAAACCATATAAAAAGAAAAATTAGAAAAAAAATATTCATACAAAAAAACAAATTGAAGCATATTATGAAGATTAATTCAAAATAATTTGAATGCATTTAAAAACAAATCAAGATGGTATTTTGTTTTAAAAACATATTGAGATAACAACATATTAGATCAACTCGAGTTTCGCGGTTTAATCGCTAAACTTGTGACTTAGGTCATAAATTCCACTAAATTTAATAACTTTTTTAAACTATATTTTACTTGATTATATGATAAATAAATAAAAAACTAAGTTCAATGATGAAATTAGAAGCAAAAAAGATTGAAGAACAGAAACAAAAAGTTTAGGTATGCAGGGCTGGCCTAAGTGGCCTAGCGTACCTGGACCTTGTTGGTTTTCTTGTTTAAGGAGCAAACAACTACTTTTTTGAAAAAGGCAGAAAAATAAAAGCAGGCATTGTGTCATATGCCTCTATCTGTAATCTGGCAACTACTATGGTGACTAAAAAATCAAGCCTATGATTTTTACCTAGAAAAATTGATATTTCCATTCAATTTGACCTAAAAAATACTTATCAAATGTCATTAGAACAAAAAAAAACCACTTAAACAACCCAAAAAACACTAAAAATAGTATGGAGATATATAATAATTACCACAACTTTCATCATCGAAATTATTGACACTAAGAAGGATGAGTTTTGCCACTAAAAAAATGAAGAAATCAATGTATTTCTCTCTCTTTGTCATTTTTAATGAATCTCTATCTCCTATCTCTAACCTAATGACTAAAAAATGAAAAAAATTAATTTTGGGATCAAAATAAAAATTATTAAGAATTTAAAGCAAGCCATATATTTTCTCTTTATTTTAATTTTGAGTTCTTTAACTTGTAGTTTGGTATTGTATCCATAAATCCAAGTCTAATTTCATTTAATTAGGCTATAAAAGAGTTAAATTGAAAAAGAAAAAGAAAAAAAAAACTTCAAAAATTAACAAAAAAACAGTGTGATTATTAAATGGTTTCCAGACTGCACCTCTTTTAGTTAAGGCTATTATTTTGTGTTTTGACTTTTACTCTGAATATAATATTTCTTTGTCTGATTTTTTTTTGATGATCCTTCGTTTATTACTCTATATTATTTCTCTACACAATGTTGGCTAGATTATTATTTTTTCTAATCTTTAAAAAAAAATATAAAGACACTAGAAAGTAAAATATTTGATATATATATTAGACAAAACACTTTTAAAATATTAAAACAGTGATATATTAGATAACATTTTAAAAAAAAATCATTGAGATAGTGAAACACTAGATCAACTCGAATCAATCTAGTTAATTTACGAAACATGCGATTCAAGTCATGAGATCATGATAACCTTATGGTACCCAAATCAAAATAAAATAGGGAGCCCAATTCTAATCAACTAAATATTGAAAGCCAAATAAAAATATTCAATTAAAAAAATAACAAAAATAACTCAAGTAAACCTAAATTGATGGCTCGCACTATGTCATGGCCCATACTTAGATTGTTTCTAACATAAAAATAGATGTTTGGTGATGGTAGTGTTTTTAAAGAAACAATAAAAATCTAGTACTCGCCTAATTGGATCTAATAAACCTAGTTAATTTAATAATATGATAAAAAAAAAACAATAACAATAGATAAATTGAACTAAAAATTGCTAACTATAAAAAATATGTCACCAATATCATACTTAGGAGAAGAAAAAAAATATATCGGAGACTCACTGTTGTTCCCCCGTGGACACTAGCAGACTACTAGAAAGAGCTCATTGTAATGATTTTAACACCACTGTGAAAGACTGCATAACAACACCGAAAGAGTTAGCACACCTGTGCAACAGCCCCGAAAGCAAACCAAACAAAATATCATGAAGTGAGGGCATCATGCTTATATTTAAACAATTAATCAAATTTAATTAAAAAAAATTTATTTTTTTAAAAAAGCTAAATTTAATAAAGAACAACAAGTAAAAAATATGAGATAACTAGTGTTATTTTTTAAATTAGTGGAAAATCCTATAAAAAACAAGTAAAAAAATACTGAAGCTCAATATCCAATTAAATCAAATTCTGAATGATGAAACTAAAAACAATATGAACTTAAAAAAACAAAATAACTCGAACAAATCTCTTAAATCTGGGTTAATCTCCCAAATTCGTTAGCCATTAAATCTTAGACTCATGCTCAATCAAAGAGCATAATTCAATGTTGAAGAATGAAATTAAAAAAATTAGTTTAATTTTTTTGTCAAAGTTAAAAAAATAGCAATAAAAAATAGATGATGAAATCATTAAAAAAAATCAACTTTAAAAATGATCCTAAATAAAATAAATAGAAAAAAAAATTAGGGATCAAATCTGATAGATTAAAAAACTAAAAGAGAATGAGATTTAAAAAAAATCTCAATTCTATAAAGTAATTCAAATAAAAAAATATCAATTGAAAAAACATGAAAGAACATGGATCAAATTTAAAGGAAAAATAAATTGAAGGGTTGTTGTGAAATCTTATGAGGTGAGACGTGAAAATCAATGAGAAAAGAAAGAAGAAGAAAAAGAAGAAAGTTAATTGACTCCCAAGCAATAGGAATTCAGCCACACAAGCTGTCTAAAGGGGTAGGCTCTGTCATGATGAATCAGAAAAAAACCAAGGAAGGCCTTTTTTGCTGCCTTGAGCTACCGCACACATCGCTTAAATACATCGGAGTTACTTACTCGTCGGTGCGTGCAATGCTAGCACCAACAATTTTTTTTTTGTATATTTATTAAAATACCAATTGCTTTTAAGACTATACAATAATCACAAAAAAAAAATGGAATATAGATAAGCTCCTGGAGACATGACAGTGAAATTTTGATTTTGAACGTATTAAAGCCATTTTAGTGTGTTGTACAAAGTAAAATTTTGAAAAAAATCCCTAAACCCAAGTTAAATAATTTTTTGCTTTTAAGAGCAATTAAATAATTATAATTGGTAAAAAAATTAGAAAAAACCAAGTTGCCCCAACCAATTTTATAATGGCTAAGAGACCCTGTGAAATACCATAATAGCCTTCAGTGTCACGCCATTGGTTTTTTTTTAGGATGAAAAAAACATCATTTTATGTTTCAATCAGCACTAAAGCACTTATATCTACAATATTTTTCTTATACCTTTGTTAATTTGTATTTTTTTTTTGTCATTACTGCCTCACAAACAGCCACATGAGCTTAAATAACAATATTTTGAGTTAGTGTGTGTTTAATAATGTAATGCAAGATATTTTTTTAATTGAAAAATTATTAAAGTAATATTTTTTTATTTTATTAAAATACAATGCAAAATGATATTCAATTAAAAATATATAATAATAATAATAATAATATCAAAACAATATAAAAATATCTTTAAAAAATTAATTTAGTATTTTTTAAAAAAAATAAAAAATTAAAAATATGAGCACCCACGTGAACAAAGGAGTTGTGGGTGGAAGTCCACAACTACGCAAACGTTCACCAGTATTTTGCAATGGTATGGTGTGTGCAGCCCCCACTTCTATTCAGAGGGTGTTTGGGAGAGTGGTGGCTTCTGTGGCTCCCCCAAACGCAGAGATTATGTTGTTTGGTAAGAGGTTTACATTTAGCTAAAGTTGTGGACCCCACGTGAAAATAGTGGCGTGACCATAGGTTAAGGAAAAGTAAAAATTATCAGCTTTTCACGTGAAAAGTTAATAATTTTACATATCCAAACATTACAATTAAAATAGCTTAATACCGTTGCATTTATTGGACAAAACTGTCCTCCCAAACAAATCAATTTTGATCTGTACCAGTTTCTCAAAGCTTATGTTGGTTTCTTCACCATTAACCTCCTCATCTGCGAGCCTTCACCCTTTGTTATTTCACTTTCCTTCTTTACAGATTGAGAAACCCAGTTAATATCCGGTGTATAAAAGTTACCCCATGGCTCATGAATGCGATTACTAGCCACACCCACCCCGAGCTTCACCAGAAACGTGGTAAGTTCATTCCTTCAGTTCTTGTTTGCTTTTTTCATGTAGTAAAAGTGTTGGTCTTCTCTACTGTTTAACGGTGAACTTAGATATGTCACCACCATGTGTTTAGCCTTCGCGATCTATTTTCCTTTTTGGCTGATCTACTAACCCAACTTTTTGTTGCAAAACCTTGCTCAATCTTGTTCGTCATTGCTTGGTCTGAATTTCCCCTATTATTAGCATGTACTAATTTGTTTGTTATGCTGCAGATATGCTTCGGTCCATTTGATAAAGTCGCGGCCCTGATGTCTTGGATTAGCCTGTTCTAATAGACAAGTAAGTTTGCAATGTTTGAGAAGCTAGTAAAAATGTGTGTCGTTTGAGGATTATCAGAACATTGTTTAAGGTTATTGCATGATTGTGTTGTCACTTTGATCTAGAGGTGAATGATGGTGTATACATGCACTGATTAATGGAAGTCACAAGAAGATGTTGCATTTACAGAATATGATCACAATCCTCATTTTATTCCTGATGATTTTTTAGCCGATGTCATATCACGTTCTCAAAGTCAAGGGAACCATAGGCCTTCTCAAATGAATTATGTGCGTGATGGCATCGCGAATAGTTTAATGGGATGACTGGAGGATAACAATAATGTAACATTTTTTTTTATGTATTCAAAGAATTTCCTAACAAATTTTACTCACAACTTCACAAAATTCACACATGTCCTTCTAGATAATTTTACCAATAGAAGTACTTACAAAAGCAACTTAACCAAACACATATCAAGTATTTTTTAAACAACTTTAATTATAACCACAATAATAACCAAACATATATTTACTTTACAAAACCACACAAAAAAGTACTTTTTACCAACCGCGGTTACAAAAGCTACCACTCTTTCAAAATACTCTCAGAGCATGTTTGACAGTGTGGTTGCGGGTGCTTTTCAAATAATTTTTCATGCCAAAATACATGCCAATGATTTGTTTTATTTTTTAAAAATCATTTTTGATATTAGTACATCAAAACAATTCAAAACATACAAACCATATTAAATTTTAATAAAAAAATTAAATTTTTTAAAAATACAGGTTGAATCGCGTTTCCAAACGCTTCCCTAATATCTCTAAAAGAAAAAAAGGAAGCTTAAATACGGCATACAGAGAGAGGAAGAGACACTTCGCGTCGAAAGAAAGCTCTGTTCTGTTGGATATTTTGGACGGCAAGGGACATATAAGTAATTTCAATAAACGCATCGCATCGCTGGTATCTCTCCCACTACTGAACTGAAGATCGATCGCTTTATCCATCGCCCCGCCCCGCCCGGCCAATCAAAAGAAAATAATCGTGATGTACAGAGAGCGAGGGATTGGCGGGTCCAAGGCGGAGGTGGATCATCGAAAGCATCGGATTAGCGATGTCCTCGATAAGCATCTCGACAGATCCACACCGTCCAGTTCCAGACCCACCAACGGCAAGGATTTGTTTCTTTTCATGAACAAGCAACAACCACCTGATTACAACAACACTGACCATCTCCTCTCTAAAGACAACAACGCCTCCGATGGTAATCATTTATTTTTAGAAATAATCTCAATCTCGATCTTCATAATGTCGGTGGTGTAATTGTTATATATGTATATTTGAGTGCAGTGGAATCTGAAACGGACAGTGAAGAGTCCGATGTGAGTGGGTCAGAAGGAGATGAGACGACGTGGATATCATGGTTCTGTAATCTAAGAGGAAATGAATTCTTTTGTGAAGTGGATGATGATTACATACAAGATGACTTTAACCTCTGTGGGTTAAGCACTCAAGTTCCTTATTATGACTATGCTCTTGATTTGATTTTGGATGTCGAGTCTTCTCATGGTATGCTTTTTTGTCCTTACTCTGATTCCTTTTTTACTGCTGCTATATATTACTGCATCTCTACTGTTTTGAGACTCTTTAATTCTCTCAGTTCACATTACCCGGCCGGGCGGCCGGGTATTGATAGATAAAAGAGGATATGTTGTGGTCTTAGCCACTTGATTATTTCTGGTAATTGATTCGGATGGATAGGTGATATGTTCACAGAGGAACAAAATGAGTTGGTTGAATCTGCAGCAGAGATGCTTTATGGACTGATTCATGCTCGATACATATTGACCAGCAAGGGGATGGCAGCTATGGTGAGGTTTTTCTACTAGACTTGGACATTTTCATGTTTTTCTTCTTTTTAATGTTTGGCCACTGGCTACAACAATGCCGCTTCTGCAATTTTTACAGCTGGACAAGTACAAGAACTATGACTTTGGGAGATGCCCAAGAGTTCACTGCTGTGGACAACCTTGCCTTCCTGTTGGTCAATCAGACATTCCTCGGTCAAGCAATACTAAAATATGCTGCCCCAGGTGTGACGATATATACTACCCACGTTCCAAGTATCAAGGCAGTATCCTTATTTACATTCAATATTTCTCCTACTGCATTTGACCTTGTTGGGCATTGACATGCGGTTCTGTTAACAGGATGCTCTTAGGCAACATTAGTGGTTCTTTTGGCATATAGATTCACTGATATGTTTTTCAGGCTAGCATGAACTTTTCAATTTGATAGGAGTTGTGGCATGTATTTATAGGTCTGAGGGGTTCTTTTTTAGATCATTTCATTCATTGGTTCATGTTCATTCGTTTGCCTTTTCCCAGCCATCAATTAGAGGTCACCAAAGGGATGTCCTGGCCAGTAAAGACTTGGGGATTTTCTGCGTGGATATCTTAGGTTCAAATCTGGGCAAGGGTGGGGTGTGGTGGGAAATTTGGATTGGGGGAGGGGTGCACGCATTCTTGCCCAAGGCCTGTTCGGCAGTGGCGGAGGGTGAGTAAATTTGTTGGGCGGGCCAAGTTAGATATGATGGGACCTTAAAAGGAAAAAATATAATTTTTTGGAGGGGTCAAATTAGAGTATTACAAGGATCAATATGTAAGATAAACTGGTTATGGGGATTATATTGATTTTTTGAAGTTTTTAGGGTGGGAGGCCATGGCTTCCTCAAGCATGGCTTACATGCCACCCCTGTTGAACAAAAAAATATCCATCCATTAAAGGTCTTAGATTGTGATTTTGTGGTCATTATGTTTGGTGAATTTGTTCTTGAAAGGCAGTATTATATATTGTCAGGATGGGTGGGTGGGTGGGGGATGTCTATTGTGTTCTATGGTTTTTTGTGAACTGGTACTGTTTTGTGTTCCAGTCTCTCCATGTTGGCCATGTTTAAAGCCAACTCTACATGCTCTGTCTTTTGATCATCATTTTTTTACAAGTTTCCTTTACTCTATTTAGACATTGATGGAGCATATTTTGGGACGACATTTCCTCACCTGTTCTTAATGACTTATGGGCATCTCAAGCCACAAAAGGTAGTGCAGAGCTATGTTCCTAGAGTATTTGGGTTCAAGATACACAAACCATAATAACGGAAGTTGAAGCTTCTTTGGGTCACAAAGGCATGCTTTATTTTGACATGCTTTTGGAATTCACTAAGGCTGCTGGAGTTCTCCAAGTCTAACAAGGAAAGCTCTCCCTCTAAAAAACGGAGGGTAAAAGAAAAACCCTTGTACATCTGATGATGTATCACGAAGCAAGTCTGCTAATGTCAATGTAGTGATCTTCAATTTTAGCTGCCGATGCAATTATGCCCTCGCCCTCCTCCCTTTCCCCGGTTTTCAGTGTTGCAAATTTGCAGTTTTCTTTCTTGGTAGAGTAATTTCATAAATTGCCTTGCAATATCTTCTTTGCACTTAATTGATCAAGCACTAGAGAAAATGATTTGCGGGTATGCAAAGTTTATTCTAGAAATTTAACAACATCGGGGTGTATATTTTAGCTCATCTTCCACTCGTGTTTGAAGTGAGATTTTATGCTCGGATTTTATAGGATTTTGTGTGATACATTGTGCTCTGTTTCTTACATCTATTTACTGCTGATGGTTAAGCTTTTGACAATCATGGTAGTTTTCACGCCTGGTTGAGCAGATGGAAGTTTCTGTGGCCCACAACGCATTAGTTTGAGACAGAGATTGATGAGTGGGCAACCTCTGGGTTCAATTTTACCAGGAAAGGAACAATACAATGAAAGATGAAGAAAATAAAAGATGGTGTTAGACCTGTAGCTTCATGATGGTGCCTCATCTAAAGCTATCCGCTATGGACATTTGTATGGAAGATTAGCATCTGCATTAGTGGCATGTATTTAGAACGCTAAGAAAGAAAATCAGAATAAGTTTCTATATCCCCGCATTTCTCCCTTTTAGGGTGTTGAGGATTTGATGTTCA
>Ga0325411_1003639_pt1 | contig 17389 bp, 4 predicted proteins | sample PopdelMetagenome_13_FD_206181 | JGI IMG/M metagenome (GOLD analysis project Ga0325411, IMG submission 206181) | Populus deltoides microbial communities from Bellville, Georgia, United States - Xylem-PdIQD-R4 | ecosystem: Host-associated > Plants > Phyllosphere > Stem > Wood/Secondary xylem...
AAATTTAAAATTCAGGAAACTAAATCATATTACAAAGAATACTTTCAAATGGGAATTTCAAGGCTATCTTATATTTGATGGCATAAAAACATTTGGTTTGATGCTTTATTCTGCTCTCCCCGTAGACCTTCCCAATTTTCGGTTAATTTTGTGCTTGTACAAGAGGGTATTTATACGTTTCTTTTCTTGCCATTTCTTCTCTTATCCCAAAATTTTATAAAATCCACAGAAATCATTGGCATGGAAGTCTACACAAAAGCAAAAACTTTGATGACCAGCCCATTATGACTCACAAGCTTGTGTGTGACATACTTCCACAAAATATTCACACATTACATTGCCTTGCATCGCTTTCTCCAATGCTCTATTTATTTATTTATTTACTTCTAGTCCTCTAAGTTTTAGATTTAATTCTTATAACTTCTTCTATTAATTGTTTTTTGATTAACATGGGTATTTGTACCTGCTTGTTTGCACTTCAACTAATCCCACGAACCCTAAAATTAACGACAATATAAATCTCTAGTAGTCTTGAGATTTGTGAAACTCAAACTGGTGACCTCTAGTGAGTAAATTTATGATCTGACCAGTTGAATTATACCCTTTAAAATTACCTCTATTATAGTTATAGACATACTGATCCTTACACAATACACACTTCCAATTTATGGTCCACACGTAGCCCTTTCATCCACTTGTATGTTTGCACATGATAGGAAGCTAATGACCACATATGACCATGATCTGAAAGTGTGAGGGTTGAAAAGCTTGAAATTAAATTACATGGGTTAAGATTTCTAAACATGTGACTGTTTTTTAATATATTTTTTTAATTTTTTTATATTAATACATTAAAATAATTTGAAAAAAATTAAAATTTTCAAAACTCCTTAAAAACCCACTCTGTTTGAGAGTTAATAGCTGTTGTGGTTCAAAATGCTTTTTATTTAAAAATAAATCAAAATAATATATTTTTTAAAATATTTTTAATATCAACATATCAAAACAATCTAAAAACACAAAAATAAAATTAATTTTAAATAAATAAAAATTAAACATTTCTAATATCTCTCCGAATATACTAGCGGTACAGTTGTGGTTGAATGCGTAGTAGCTTTCACAGGAGATGCGAGTTAGAGGCCACTCACCTACACTTTACCAACCATTGAAGCTTGGACGGTACTTCACCAATTAATTAAGGATCATTGGATTTAAGAAAAAAAACAATTAAGTCAATATACAACCATCCAATCAAACCCACATCAAGCAAAGGAAAAAAACAAAAGAAAAAAGAAAAAAAAAGAAAAGTAAAGAGAGAATAGAATAATCTCTTAAAGTACAAGGACCAAGAAGGGGGAGACACATCAACTTCCCTTCTCTTCTTCCTTTGCTTACCTTCCAATCTTAAGCTCCTCGTTTTCATACTTTCTTTTTCTAATCCCACTTGCTTTTCCCCTTCCAGCTCCCCTCTCCTTTCTTTTTTAGTCACAAGGTTTGTTTGTAAATATTCTGATGAAAGCATATCGTGCAGGAACTGCTGCAAATTTAGAGGTGTATCAAGATTGAAACAAGAAAACAAAATGGGTTCTACTACTGGCAACCAAAATCCTTGGGCTCCATATAGTACCTATAGAGATTGTTCACAGGGAATCTGTAGCATTTATTGTCCACAACGGTGTTACATCATTTTCCCACCTCCACCTCCTTTTACTCTTGGTGATGATGATTCGAATACTGATTTGTCTCCTCTTATTATAGCAGTTATCGGTATCCTGGCAAGTGCTTTCATCTTGGTAACATACTATACTCTCATATCCAAGTATTGTAGGCGGCGGGGCCAGGGCGATGGAGCCACTGATTTGAATGAAAACCATGATCAATTGGCTAGTGAAGCATGGCAAGGTATCCCTGCTGGTGGATTAGATGAGGCACTTGTAAAGTCTATCACAGTATGCAAGTACAAGAAAGGTGATGGTTTCGTTGAAGGCACAGAGTGCTCAGTTTGTCTGAGTGAATTTCAAGAAAATGAGAGCTTAAGGCTCTTGCCGAAGTGTAGCCATGCATTTCATCTCCCTTGCATTGATACATGGCTCAAATCTCATGCAAGTTGTCCTCTATGCCGTGCCAATATTGCTCCCGCTAATATCTTGCCCAGTGAAGCACCAGCTGTGCCTGAGCCAGTCCAAGAAAATCTGCCAAGAACTAATGTTTCAACACTTCAATACCAGCATGGGACTAATGATGCTGTTTTAGTGATTCAAGATTTAGAAGGGAGTCCTTTTCGGCAAGAGGGCGTTGTTAGTCTTGTTATCAGTGATGATACTCCCAAGACTCCGGTTAATCAAGATCTTGAAAGTTCGCAGACTGTTACGGAATTACAAATTAGCGATCCGATCCAACCACTTAGAAGGTCTGTTTCATCGAGTTTTTCTCAAAACCACACATCTATTGCTGATATATTGCGCACTAGTGAAGATGATGATGAGGGTAGTGATGATTACCGGAAGAATGGAGGAGGTGGGATCTTGGGTTTAGTTAGTAGTCCATTTGGAATGAAGAGATCCATTTCTACAGGAAGATTTACGTTCACAAGCTATGAGAAAGGTAGGAGTTCTATGATTCCCAATTGAGCATACAGTTTTCTCCTGATGTACAAACGACATACCATCGATTTCATTTCTTCTCTGTAACTAGTTAATTAAAACTCACCAATATAGAGATCTTGTGTTAATTCAAAATTTGGCAGTACTTGAGATGAATTTGCAGTTTGATCCCGCCATTAGTTAGTTTTGATCAATTAATGGAGTTTGTGTTCTTGAAATGGACAACTGTTTGTGTACTACAACCTAATCTAATCACTCCAAATCTGGTTTCCAAAATCTTGGAAATCTTTTTAGATTATGTTGTTAAGATATTGAATTTTATTACCTTCATTTTCTCTTTTAATGGATATTAAACTTTCAACCATTCATAATCTGGAGCTGGCATGAAGATCTTAAGCAATGCCAATAATTAATTGCAAGGGAAACAAACAAAAATGGAAAAGCCAAGATAAACTATGACGAGAGGCAGCCTTGCCACTTTTTTTTTTTTTTTATATAAATAAAAACACACGGCAAGATGACAGGCAAGTTGCAACAGATAAACATGTAGGGTAAAAGAAAAGTTAATTTGGCAATTCCATATGCTAATTCTAGAGGTTGCAATAATAGGACAAAGAAACGTTGTTGGGAACCTAATCTATGATAAATGATAAATTATCCTTTCGTGACAACCTGGAGAAAGCTCCATTTTCTACAAGTAATGGTTTGAGGTTCACATGAGAGCTAATGGGTTTTGTTTTGAGTATTGGGCTCAAACTTTCAGAAAAAAAACCCCTTGAACTATATAATACACGAGTTATTAAATATTTGGATTGAAACCTTCAAAATTCCACTATTTTGGTAATTAATATAATAAAATAATATTAAAATAATTGTTAAATGTTTATTATTTTTATATCAGATATAAACAAATTATTAAGATTCGAACAAAAATTTATAATAGTATTTAAGAATCATGTCAAAATTAAAGAGTAAATAAATCTAATAAACATTAGCAGGCTAGACTTGTGCACTTGACGCAATATTTATGACCAATTCATAAATTTTATCGATTATATTTTTGTATATCTTAAGGTTGAAATGAAATCCTTGAGTAGTGAATTTGAAAGTACTTTTGTGAATATTAAAATTCTTTGGTTGAGAACCCAAAACACATCATTTAATATCGAGATGTAATTTTTGAGTATTTTTATTGGTGTACAATGAGATAAACATTGGTAGGGATCATGAAAAAGAATGGTTACCCTAAAATTTTAGTTATATTTGGTGGTTTCTTTGATAAATAAAATATTATTTTGGAAATAAAAGATTGAATTCTTAAAAGTAAATTTTTAGCTTTTAAAAGGAGAGCATCTTGCGTCGTGCTATGTTGAGCTTAGTTTGTTGCACGATTGAGTGTTTTATAAATATGGTGTATAAAGAGGTTGTTCTTTTTTTTTTTTTTGAGATCAACACCATCTAATATAAAACAAGTTGCTTTTGATCAGAAATGACTTTTGAATGCTTATAATGTAGGCCATGGTTCATGGTTATAAAAGAAAATATACATAAGGCTTAAATGGTGTTTAAGGGTTCAAAGACATAAGATCATTGATTCTATGTGGAGATCTTTTTAGGTTTGTCACCTTAAATTTGTTATCTTAACGATTGATCTCATTCCAATCTTAATTCTTCTAATTGTATATGTTGCTTTGTCTCTGACCTTTTATCTTCAAGTTTGGACTTTTGCATCCTTGTGAGGGAGGGACACTTTACATAGCTATTTATCTTTTTTTTTTCACCATCATTTTATATTTTTTTTTTTCATTTGATCATTTGAATTTTTTACTTGATTATTTGTTGGTTCTCTTTTGTAACATTCTTGCCTTTTTAACATTTATCTTATCTCTTTCAATTTGGAGAACGTCATCAATTGTCTTTCAAAACATACCCTCAATGTGAAGGGTGATCCTAGTCATGGTTATCATTCAAGAAATATTCAAAAATCAAAGGAGAAAACAAGGGATATTTTTTTTTTTTGTGAATGACATATCAAAGACGATCTTTTTTCATCTCAAACCTAAACTTGCCTATGTATACGAATGCTAGCCTTGCTTGACCGATTTGAAGAACTTTAAGGTCAAACACATAGAAGAATACAAGTGCACACTATTACCATGTAGCCATATTAGTTGATTTTGTTTGGAAACATCTTTTATCATTCACTTATTTGTTTTTGTTTCTTTTCAGCAAGATCTTTCTTTTTTAAGGTTTGTTGGAATGACAAGGGTCTTAATGGCCTAAATAAAGGTAAGATCAAGGTTTACCAGGATGTAATGAATTTTAAGGCTCCAAATAGGGATATTTCAGGTATAAAAAAGGTTAGGTTTACCTCTTAGCATCATGACACACTTTAGAGTTTGACAAAAGTTTTAGGTAAATTTGCCATTATACCTATCCAATTATGGATAAAAATAAAATGCCAAATATAACTTTCATAAAAAAACATCTCTTGATTTCAAAACAATAATAAGAAGAAAAATGCATAGTTTATTTAAAGATGTGATGCAATCCCAAAACACATGTATAACATGTTTTAAAAAATACATGGTTAAAAATGGCAAAGTTCGATAAAGAAAAGAGTGGACAATGTAACATTTCTTCTATTTTCATATTAGCTTCTCCCAATCAAAACATCTATGTCTTGACATCTTAAATTTTTGCAAACCTTTAAAGAGCTTTATGAAGCTTGCCAGCATGAAGACTAGCAGTTTACACAAACTTTATCAACATTGAATGTAGTTCTTGCATGGATGATGCAAGTGATATTACCAAAAGGTTTGAATGTTTAAATAACCTCTTTTAATTCTTAAACAATAGACTAGTGATTGGCTTGACCTTGAATTAGAGATACTTCCATATTGGTTTCTCTCCTAGCATTTGTTATAGCAATCACATCCTTTGACAATAAAGATTCAAGTAGGAGAAGAATTGTATTTTCCTTAGACAGATCTTCATTGAGAAAATAATGTAGTGTAACTGCCTCCTTTACTAACAAATAAACTCCATATAGATCATTAGTTATAGCCAAAGTCTTCTCAAGAATGATACTAGTTTCACATGCATATCCTCTTATTGCAAGAACAATGTTATGAAAATTACATGAAGTTGACTTTACTTTAAAAAATACAATACAAAGTTCATTAGTTGTATAACATAAACCATTGGAGGTGGCTTCCATACTATGATAGAATGGTGGGAAAGCATAAACTTTATCAGTGCATTCAAGTAAGCTTATTGTTATATCTTGAGATCATCAACACTTTTTGTTGACATCAAAAGAATCCCATCTCTTGATGCCTTAATATCTAATGCCTAGATTCACATAGCATTCTTGGCATCTCATCAGATGGTTATAAAATTCAAATGGAATTCTTTAAAGTCAAAATATCTCCAGTTGTATTAGCATTTGGTGATAGTTGTAACACTTGAGCCTAACCATGTAATGTACTAGTTATAACATTATTTAAAGGTTAAATAATTTGCATAACCAAACAATATGCTTTGATTCTTATTAGGGCAGATTAGAGTTCATGATCCAGCTTGACTATAAGTTGAGAAACTTTCTTATTCATATCCTGGAATTACTTCTAAAGTACCTCTATAAGTTTGAGTTGAAGGTTTGAAACCTTTTACTAGCACACCAAAGTTAAGTAGTTATTTTGGAATAAAAAAAAGCATTACACATGACATTACGAGGCTAGTCATTTCATGCTTTATAAGTATATGTTGTAGATTTTGAAGGGGAATTGGATTACAAGGGACCTATATTTCACATAAGATGATATATATGATAGTTATAAGCACATGAATACAAAATATATGAGTATGTATGCATAAAAATGGTATATTGAAGATGGATTAACCTAGCATGAGATGATAAATGGCTACCGCTCATAGATTTAGGGAGTATGAACCTAATGTCATTATCATTCCGATGAGGGGATCATTGCCAAGCTTTGCCTAAGTTGAGATTTTTGGTGGCCCACCAACATTTAGTCTCGGGTAGTTCCCTTTAGTCAACCGTAATAACTTAGAATCTTGTTGAAATCTATTGGGGGTAATCTGTTATGCGGTGGCCATTTGTTACTAAAAAGTATTGAAATTCAAGATCTTACATGTTAGGCTTGCCTTAGTGAAATTACACAAAGTCTATCCTAAATATAGGTTCTAGCCATTATTACCTGGTCACAAAGGTCTCTCACTGCTTAGTGATCATCATCAAGAGGTCAACATCAGGTCTACAAGGTGTGTGAAAGCATATGTTGTAACTAGCATTAGATGTGCATACTAATAACTGAAAAGCAAATAATTAGATAATAATTGGTGGTTTAAGAGTCTTACCTAGGCTTAAAGCCATTGGGGTACCACTACTCCTCTACTTAACCTAAAATTTAGGGTATGTGCTCTAAAAGTGTAGTGCACCGTGTGCGAAGGAATAAATTCGTATTTAATATACATTATGCATGAGAGATATGAATAAAGATGCATGCTAAAATACTAAATAAGTAAACACAACAAACAAGATAAAAAAGCAAAGTTTAGTTTAAAAGTTTCTAGTAGAGTCGCCATTCTATCACATTCAATATCTTGGGAGCCCATCCTCTTTCCTTATGGAAAGGGTTTTTTTTTTACATGTGAGAGGGGGCAATATCCTAACTTTATGAAAATGAGTCATCGTCAACTATTATAATCATTAAGAAATCTTAACCAGTCAACAAAGATCTATGGTAAAAGATTAGTTATAATAGATGAAAGATATTATTACCCTGAGGCATCTTACCTAAAGTAGACTGCATTGCTTATCTTATCTTTTATTCCTAACAATTTATTGTGCCTAGTCTACCGATGGTCTATCTATAGGATGATAATGAATTTACTACAATGATTTAAACCTTGATTGTTGATTTAAACCTAGCCATTATAAAGTGTGGTTTATTTTTGTCACTCCCAGACATTACCTTTGGATAACTTTTTGAATTGAAAATTCTAAAGTTGGTCACTCCTAATCATAACCTTTGATTAATTATCGATTAACTCATGTGAGTGAATAATCTATAGGCCTATGTAGGGCTTATTAAACCTAACACAAATCCTAGGAAAGGTCAATGAATTGTGCTTTAATGAGGTTCACCTTTCCTATAGAGTATATGTTTCACTCATAATATTTGCTAAATGAAGACTTAATGCTCTCGATTCATACTCAAATGTACTCGATGAATATTAGACTCAAAATTTAATACTTCTAGTTTTTTCTTTTGGTGAATATTTAGACTAAAAAATTAATAATCTTGATTTTGTTATAAGTGAATATTCGAATGGAAATTTAATTATCTTGATTTGTCACTCATGAATTTTAGACTGAAAATTTTATTGTTTGAAAAATCAAATGGATACGCTACTCCCTTTAATATCCAAGGTAACGACCCATATTAAGTTCATTTATCTTAAATACCAAAAGTTAATAACAAAACATTTTTTTTTAACTTGGGTTTTTAGAAACCCAGGATGGGTTTTCAAAGATTTTAGAATGTCAGTCCAATGGGCCTTTTAATACGGGTTGAGCTTTTAATGAGTTTTATAAACAAGTTATAAAACCCATTATAAATGTATATTTGAATGAGCATTGATTTTCTATCAATTTGAACCAAAAGACCATGTTATTGTTGAATAGGTCAATGTTCATACACCAAGAAAAAACATGTTGCAATGTTAAAGATAATGATGGAATGGCCAAGAACATGAAAGGAAACAATAAGTAAAATTTAAAGGATTCAACCAAATGTATTACATAAATGGCAATGCAATAAGCATCTATCATTTCTAAATTCTCATCAAAAACACATCAAAATTAGCAATACAACAAGATGCAAGATTAAAGGATTTGGCTAACATTATTCAAACATAAATATCAATCTAACATTACATAAACTTAAAATATCATCACAAAATAGATCAACATCAACAATAAAGCCAGATAATTATTCAAGAGAGGTTTGAGTTTCGAAATGAACCTTCTAGGGGTGGTCTAGAAGGACTAAAAAGAGATGGAACATTGATAAAACACTGTTGAAAAGAAGAAAAATAGTGTCGGCGCTTGGCTGCCACATGTTAGGAGGGAGATATTAGTTTTGGTGTGTTGTTCCATGCACCATCAATGTCTGGTCAATAAGTGGAGGAGCCCATGAGGTGTGCTAGGTTGTGATCTTTCTTCCTGTGGTGGAGGTGTAGGCCACCTTCTGCTAATGAGGGAGATCTGTTGTTGCAAAATGATAATGATATTTTTTTTTATCTCTACTATTTGTTTTTCTAACTTTTAGATATGGTCATATTGAGGTTATTTGGTTATGGAGCTTATATGGATGTGTAATGCTCTTCAAAAGGAGAATAATAAGGGTGATCTAGTTTGGTTCAGAGGTCAGAGAAGAGACAAATCGAAGAGAGTAGTTTTTAAGGTTGTTTTCTCTATTTCTTAGATTGATGATGATGCATGAGTTATTGAATGTAATTGATTGAGGGCTTTTTTTAAATCTAATAAACATTAGCAGGCTAGACTTGTGCACTTGACGCAATATTTATGACCAATTCATAAATTTTATCGATTATATTTTTGTAAATCTTAAGGTTGAAATGAAATCCTTGAGTAGTGAATTTGAAAGTACTTTTGTGAATATTAAAATTCTTTGGTTGAGAACCCAAAACACATCATTTAATATCGAGATGTAATTTTTGAGTATTTTTATTGGTGTACAATGAGATAAACATTGGTAGGGATCATGAAAAAGAATGGTTACCCTAAAATTTTAGTTATATTTGGTGGTTTCTTTGATAAATAAAATATTATTTTGGAAATAAAAGATTGAATTCTTAAAAGTAAATTTTTAGCTTTTAAAAGGAGAGCATCTTGCGTCGTGCTATGTTGAGCTTAGTTTGTTGCACGATTGAGTGTTTTATAAATATGGTGTATAAAGAGGTTGTTCTTTTTTTTTTTTTTGAGATCAACACCATCTAATATAAAACAAGTTGCTTTTGATCAGAAATGACTTTTGAATGCTTATAATGTAGGCCATGGTTCATGGTTATAAAAGAAAATATACATAAGGCTTAAATGGTGTTTAAGGGTTCAAAGACATAAGATCATTGATTCTATGTGGAGATCTTTTTAGGTTTGTCACCTTAAATTTGTTATCTTAACGATTGATCTCATTCCAATCTTAATTCTTCTAATTGTATATGTTGCTTTGTCTCTGACCTTTTATCTTCAAGTTTGGACTTTTGCATCCTTGTGAGGGAGGGACACTTTACATAGCTATTTATCTTTTTTTTTTCACCATCATTTTATATTTTTTTTTTTCATTTGATCATTTGAATTTTTTACTTGATTATTTGTTGGTTCTCTTTTGTAACATTCTTGCCTTTTTAACATTTATCTTATCTCTTTCAATTTGGAGAACGTCATCAATTGTCTTTCAAAACATACCCTCAATGTGAAGGGTGATCCTAGTCATGGTTATCATTCAAGAAATATTCAAAAATCAAAGGAGAAAACAAGGGATATTTTTTTTTTTTGTGAATGACATATCAAAGACGATCTTTTTTCATCTCAAACCTAAACTTGCCTATGTATACGAATGCTAGCCTTGCTTGACCGATTTGAAGAACTTTAAGGTCAAACACATAGAAGAATACAAGTGCACACTATTACCATGTAGCCATATTAGTTGATTTTGTTTGGAAACATCTTTTATCATTCACTTATTTGTTTTTGTTTCTTTTCAGCAAGATCTTTCTTTTTTAAGGTTTGTTGGAATGACAAGGGTCTTAATGGCCTAAATAAAGGTAAGATCAAGGTTTACCAGGATGTAATGAATTTTAAGGCTCCAAATAGGGATATTTCAGGTATAAAAAAGGTTAGGTTTACCTCTTAGCATCATGACACACTTTAGAGTTTGACAAAAGTTTTAGGTAAATTTGCCATTATACCTATCCAATTATGGATAAAAATAAAATGCCAAATATAACTTTCATAAAAAAACATCTCTTGATTTCAAAACAATAATAAGAAGAAAAATGCATAGTTTATTTAAAGATGTGATGCAATCCCAAAACACATGTATAACATGTTTTAAAAAATACATGGTTAAAAATGGCAAAGTTCGATAAAGAAAAGAGTGGACAATGTAACATTTCTTCTATTTTCATATTAGCTTCTCCCAATCAAAACATCTATGTCTTGACATCTTAAATTTTTGCAAACCTTTAAAGAGCTTTATGAAGCTTGCCAGCATGAAGACTAGCAGTTTACACAAACTTTATCAACATTGAATGTAGTTCTTGCATGGATGATGCAAGTGATATTACCAAAAGGTTTGAATGTTTAAATAACCTCTTTTAATTCTTAAACAATAGACTAGTGATTGGCTTGACCTTGAATTAGAGATACTTCCATATTGGTTTCTCTCCTAGCATTTGTTATAGCAATCACATCCTTTGACAATAAAGATTCAAGTAGGAGAAGAATTGTATTTTCCTTAGACAGATCTTCATTGAGAAAATAATGTAGTGTAACTGCCTCCTTTACTAACAAATAAACTCCATATAGATCATTAGTTATAGCCAAAGTCTTCTCAAGAATGATACTAGTTTCACATGCATATCCTCTTATTGCAAGAACAATGTTATGAAAATTACATGAAGTTGACTTTACTTTAAAAAATACAATACAAAGTTCATTAGTTGTATAACATAAACCATTGGAGGTGGCTTCCATACTATGATAGAATGGTGGGAAAGCATAAACTTTATCAGTGCATTCAAGTAAGCTTATTGTTATATCTTGAGATCATCAACACTTTTTGTTGACATCAAAAGAATCCCATCTCTTGATGCCTTAATATCTAATGCCTAGATTCACATAGCATTCTTGGCATCTCATCAGATGGTTATAAAATTCAAATGGAATTCTTTAAAGTCAAAATATCTCCAGTTGTATTAGCATTTGGTGATAGTTGTAACACTTGAGCCTAACCATGTAATGTACTAGTTATAACATTATTTAAAGGTTAAATAATTTGCATAACCAAACAATATGCTTTGATTCTTATTAGGGCAGATTAGAGTTCATGATCCAGCTTGACTATAAGTTGAGAAACTTTCTTATTCATATCCTGGAATTACTTCTAAAGTACCTCTATAAGTTTGAGTTGAAGGTTTGAAACCTTTTACTAGCACACCAAAGTTAAGTAGTTATTTTGGAATAAAAAAAAGCATTACACATGACATTACGAGGCTAGTCATTTCATGCTTTATAAGTATATGTTGTAGATTTTGAAGGGGAATTGGATTACAAGGGACCTATATTTCACATAAGATGATATATATGATAGTTATAAGCACATGAATACAAAATATATGAGTATGTATGCATAAAAATGGTATATTGAAGATGGATTAACCTAGCATGAGATGATAAATGGCTACCGCTCATAGATTTAGGGAGTATGAACCTAATGTCATTATCATTCCGATGAGGGGATCATTGCCAAGCTTTGCCTAAGTTGAGATTTTTGGTGGCCCACCAACATTTAGTCTCGGGTAGTTCCCTTTAGTCAACCGTAATAACTTAGAATCTTGTTGAAATCTATTGGGGGTAATCTGTTATGCGGTGGCCATTTGTTACTAAAAAGTATTGAAATTCAAGATCTTACATGTTAGGCTTGCCTTAGTGAAATTACACAAAGTCTATCCTAAATATAGGTTCTAGCCATTATTACCTGGTCACAAAGGTCTCTCACTGCTTAGTGATCATCATCAAGAGGTCAACATCAGGTCTACAAGGTGTGTGAAAGCATATGTTGTAACTAGCATTAGATGTGCATACTAATAACTGAAAAGCAAATAATTAGATAATAATTGGTGGTTTAAGAGTCTTACCTAGGCTTAAAGCCATTGGGGTACCACTACTCCTCTACTTAACCTAAAATTTAGGGTATGTGCTCTAAAAGTGTAGTGCACCGTGTGCGAAGGAATAAATTCGTATTTAATATACATTATGCATGAGAGATATGAATAAAGATGCATGCTAAAATACTAAATAAGTAAACACAACAAACAAGATAAAAAAGCAAAGTTTAGTTTAAAAGTTTCTAGTAGAGTCGCCATTCTATCACATTCAATATCTTGGGAGCCCATCCTCTTTCCTTATGGAAAGGGTTTTTTTTTTACATGTGAGAGGGGGCAATATCCTAACTTTATGAAAATGAGTCATCGTCAACTATTATAATCATTAAGAAATCTTAACCAGTCAACAAAGATCTATGGTAAAAGATTAGTTATAATAGATGAAAGATATTATTACCCTGAGGCATCTTACCTAAAGTAGACTGCATTGCTTATCTTATCTTTTATTCCTAACAATTTATTGTGCCTAGTCTACCGATGGTCTATCTATAGGATGATAATGAATTTACTACAATGATTTAAACCTTGATTGTTGATTTAAACCTAGCCATTATAAAGTGTGGTTTATTTTTGTCACTCCCAGACATTACCTTTGGATAACTTTTTGAATTGAAAATTCTAAAGTTGGTCACTCCTAATCATAACCTTTGATTAATTATCGATTAACTCATGTGAGTGAATAATCTATAGGCCTATGTAGGGCTTATTAAACCTAACACAAATCCTAGGAAAGGTCAATGAATTGTGCTTTAATGAGGTTCACCTTTCCTATAGAGTATATGTTTCACTCATAATATTTGCTAAATGAAGACTTAATGCTCTCGATTCATACTCAAATGTACTCGATGAATATTAGACTCAAAATTTAATACTTCTAGTTTTTTCTTTTGGTGAATATTTAGACTAAAAAATTAATAATCTTGATTTTGTTATAAGTGAATATTCGAATGGAAATTTAATTATCTTGATTTGTCACTCATGAATTTTAGACTGAAAATTTTATTGTTTGAAAAATCAAATGGATACGCTACTCCCTTTAATATCCAAGGTAACGACCCATATTAAGTTCATTTATCTTAAATACCAAAAGTTAATAACAAAACATTTTTTTTTAACTTGGGTTTTTAGAAACCCAGGATGGGTTTTCAAAGATTTTAGAATGTCAGTCCAATGGGCCTTTTAATACGGGTTGAGCTTTTAATGAGTTTTATAAACAAGTTATAAAACCCATTATAAATGTATATTTGAATGAGCATTGATTTTCTATCAATTTGAACCAAAAGACCATGTTATTGTTGAATAGGTCAATGTTCATACACCAAGAAAAAACATGTTGCAATGTTAAAGATAATGATGGAATGGCCAAGAACATGAAAGGAAACAATAAGTAAAATTTAAAGGATTCAACCAAATGTATTACATAAATGGCAATGCAATAAGCATCTATCATTTCTAAATTCTCATCAAAAACACATCAAAATTAGCAATACAACAAGATGCAAGATTAAAGGATTTGGCTAACATTATTCAAACATAAATATCAATCTAACATTACATAAACTTAAAATATCATCACAAAATAGATCAACATCAACAATAAAGCCAGATAATTATTCAAGAGAGGTTTGAGTTTCGAAATGAACCTTCTAGGGGTGGTCTAGAAGGACTAAAAAGAGATGGAACATTGATAAAACACTGTTGAAAAGAAGAAAAATAGTGTCGGCGCTTGGCTGCCACATGTTAGGAGGGAGATATTAGTTTTGGTGTGTTGTTCCATGCACCATCAATGTCTGGTCAATAAGTGGAGGAGCCCATGAGGTGTGCTAGGTTGTGATCTTTCTTCCTGTGGTGGAGGTGTAGGCCACCTTCTGCTAATGAGGGAGATCTGTTGTTGCAAAATGATAATGATATTTTTTTTTATCTCTACTATTTGTTTTTCTAACTTTTAGATATGGTCATATTGAGGTTATTTGGTTATGGAGCTTATATGGATGTGTAATGCTCTTCAAAAGGAGAATAATAAGGGTGATCTAGTTTGGTTCAGAGGTCAGAGAAGAGACAAATCGAAGAGAGTAGTTTTTAAGGTTGTTTTCTCTATTTCTTAGATTGATGATGATGCATGAGTTATTGAATGTAATTGATTGAGGGCTTTTTTTAGAGGGCTTTGGCCTGAAGAGAATGCTGGTGTTCTTTTTAGAAATGAAGGTTAGAGGTGAGAGAAATCGAGGAATTAAATTTTGGGTTTAGAGAGAAAAAAATATAAAGTTAGGGTTTTTTTTACGGGAGAGGTTAGAGAAGATGAATAATGTTTTTCTAGGATTTAAATTTCCCCGTTTTAGCTTATATTTTCTCAAATACTTTATAGTGGCTAGAGTTTTTAGGATAATAAGTTAGGGGTTTTGAGAGAGCATGATGAAAGAGATGATGAATAATATATTTTATATGGTATCCTCCTCATTCTTCCACAATTCACTTATTTGTTTACAACCCATCAATTTTGTTATATTCTCTTTAGAGTTTGCATGATAGATGAAACATTTCTTCTTGTTGTTTTTGTTTTTGTGGTTATACGGCTAGGTAATTTTATGAAAGGAAGAGAGTTTTTTTTTTGGCTTTTATCTTTCTTCCTTTTTTTGGGTGTACAAAGTACTCCATTATTTATAATGTCTAGCTCCTCTCAAGAGTGAAAAAATCCAAACAAGAAAAATAACATTAAACCTTTATATTGTTTACTTATTGAATTAGGATTTCCCTAGAATTTTTCTATTTTTTCTTGATTCTCTCTTTTTTTTTTCTTTTGCATGATCTTCCATTATGGTTTTTAGTCCCCAATCATCTTAGTTCCTTTTCTTTCTTTCCTCTCATCCCCCTCCCTAATTTTTCATTTATCCTTTCTATTATAATTGATTTTTCTAGTTTTTATTATTTTTAAAATATATTGGTAATGGGGTAAAAAATGGGTTGTGACATAATTAATAATTACCAATCTAAGATGTATAGTTCCAAATATTTATAGTAATAAAACATTTAAAAATGAATAAAACAACAAAAAATAATTTTTTTCTTAACTTTTATTTCCTACAAAATGGCTAGAAGTTTTTTTTTTGTTTTTTTTTAAAAGTTTTAGTAGTAAAAAATTAATTCATAATATTCTTATTAATGTAATATGGATAATTTTGAATTTTTTTTTAAAGATCAAAATATATTATAAATTAGATAAAATAAAGTAACAAAAAATAATGTTTTAATGTGCTTTTCAATGTAATTATTCCAACCTTATAGGTTTGTGGAGCAATTGTGCTCGGGTTGGATCCAGGTTTGAATTTGAATTTGTTGTAAAATAATTTTCTATACTGTAAAAAATTATTTTTTTAGGCTATAGTCTAGTCGATAGATAATTAATTTCTCCAACTCATTGTTTTGTTCAGCCTATAGAATAAGTCCAATCAACTTTTTTATTTTTTTTTCAAAGCTAACTCTTTGTGACCTCTATAGTTCTTATAGAATAAGTCTAATCAATTTCTTCAATTTTTTTCAAAGCTAAGTCTTCATAACCTCTACAGTTTTTAGATAATTTTTTCAACTCCTTAAAAACAATTATCATGTTTAATTATGTTTCTATGAAGGATAATCAAAGTTGTTAGTGGAGGGAATTCCATTAGTTTTGGTTCCTTAAATTCTTTCTAAAAGAAGGTTAAATAAGAGTGTTTTTGGTTGATTGTTTTTTTCTATACAAATTATGCATAAGGTTTTACACTTTTCTTCACCTACTTTCAAGCTTTGTTTTTTTTTTTTTTGGTTTTAAAGCTCTATTTTCTCTTGTTATTTTTCTCATAATCTTGAGCTTAGTTTCACTCATTATAAAGAGGTTATTTAATACAATTCTTATGGTTCATTGAACCTTGTTTAGAAGTGTAACTAAACAAGATGATGTCATAATCTAATTTTTAAGCTCTGTATTTTTATATATTTAAAAAACTAGATTTTTTTTTAAATATGCCTTTTCAATAAATTAGGTGAATTTTAATCTTTTCATTATTTTTGTCACTTTTATTAAATTTTGTGTGTCAAATTAAGTTAGCACATAAAACATTTTAAAAGATACATAACAAATATAACTAAGGGGAAAAATTGAACAAATGATTTAAGTTTGGAAAGTTTCAAAAATTCAAGAATGGTCATTGTAGAAATTTAGAACTCAATTGAAGAAAAATTAAAGAAAAAAAGGCTTAATTTGGTTTAATTTTGCAAATATGAGAAAAATCAATGAATTAGGGATGGATTTGAAATAAATATCCAAAATAGCAAATCAATTAAGGATTTAATTAAAGAAGAAACCCAAAATTTGGAGTCAATTTGGTAAAATATATTTAATTTTAGGGGAAAAAAAATGAATTTGTAACAAGTGGCTAAATCTGGGGATCTAATAAAAAAAGCTTTATTTAGGTTAGTTAAAGGTTCAATTGAAAGAAAAAAGTATCATATTAAAGCTACTTTGAACTAAAGTAGAAAATTACCAAAAAACAGGGATTAAAACTAAAAAGGTGGAGATGTTGAGGGATCAAATTGAATTTAAGCATAACCAAAAGATGCGCTTTAGGGGGTGATTGAGAGTATGGTAGCGGTTGCTTTTTAAAGTGCTTTTCACTCAAAAATGCATCAAAATAATATATATATATATATATATATATATATATATATATATATATATATTTTAAATTTATTTTTGATATCAGAACATCTAAACGATCTAAAACATAAAAAAATAATTTTGAACAAAAAAAATT
>Ga0325411_1003641_pt1 | contig 17388 bp, 15 predicted proteins | sample PopdelMetagenome_13_FD_206181 | JGI IMG/M metagenome (GOLD analysis project Ga0325411, IMG submission 206181) | Populus deltoides microbial communities from Bellville, Georgia, United States - Xylem-PdIQD-R4 | ecosystem: Host-associated > Plants > Phyllosphere > Stem > Wood/Secondary xylem...
CACATAATTAGCTGATGTGTGACTTTTAGTCTCCATGAGGGGAAAAAATCAAAGAAAAACACTCCTTGCTCTTTGATTTTAAATTCTTAGTTTTGTTATTTATTATATTATATTATAAATTATCACTCTCTTTATTAAAAAAAATTAAAAATATTATGGTGCTTCACATTTATATGAACAGTGAAGCACCTTATTTTTGTTTTTAATTTTTCAATTTCTCCCTTTTCAATTTCTTTTCAGTTTTTTTATAAAAATTATACATTTCAATTTTTTTTTTCAATTTCATGCTTCAATATTTTACTTATTTTGAATTGATCATAATAAATTGTTCTAATTTTCTTTCTATGAAGTTATTACAGTCTCAAATAAATATCTATGTATTTGATTGATATTCAATTTTTACAAATGTCTGTTTTTGTTATCATATCACTAAATAAAAAATAATTTTTTAAAACTTAATGGAGTCCATGATCCATATCGTGGGTTTTTAAAGCTAAGTTGCAAAAGCCCGGGTTAATCTAATATGTCGTTATCTCAATATTCAAAAAATAAATGTCATCTTGAAATATTTTTAAAGTCAAAACTATGTTTTTATTGATGTTTATGTTGCTTTTAGACCCATTAAGTCAACTAGATCACCCATGTGAGTTAATTTTAAACCTGAGTTTGGAAATGAGTCGGAAATGATCTGATTTAATAACAATGCTAAATAGTTTTTTTTTTTAAAATTCATAAATCCTTTATGTCTTTTTTTTTTATCAATTTCATTCTTCAATATGGATTGATTTTGAATTGGTCTTCATAATTTGTTTCGATTTGCTTTCTATAAGATTATTGTAGACTCAAACAAACATCGTGATATTTGGTTGATGCTTAATTTTGCGAGCGTCTGTCTTTGTTATCATATTATTTAGTAAAAAATAGTTTCAAAATACAAATTTGTTAAACTCAATGGAGTTCATTACCTGTGTCATGGGTTAACATACGAAGCCCGAGATGATCTAATATGTTGTCATTTCAATATTAAAAAAATAATATAATCTTGATTTCTTTTTAAAGTCAAACCATACTTTTTACCGATCATCCGATTTATCTTTGGACCCATCAAGTCAATTGGATCATGTTAGGACAAATCTCTCGGGGTTAATTTTAATCTCACGTGGTTAATTTTAAATCAAGTCAATTGGGGCCAAAAAAAATTTTAAGTTCAATTTTTTTTTATCTAACCATCAACATAGTATGGTCCAGAAAACTAGTTAACAAAAACTCTAAATGGCATTAAAGAAACCTTGTAGCAAATACTATAGACACGCAGTAATTTATATCAGATTTTTTTAAACTATTAGGCGAGGGTATTTAGGGTGCTTCCGCCATGTTGATGGAAATGTCACCATGTCCTTTTCCTCCTAGTGCGGCGTGTGTTGGAGGAGATGCGATGAATTGTCGTTGGCAAGCGTTTCTTTCTTCTTTTCTCTTCCTCCCACAAAAAAGCACAACTTAGTTATCTTAGTTTTTATTATTTCAATTTTAGTCCTTATTCCTTTGATTTATAATATTTATTCATTGACCCTATTATACAAGTTTTATTTGTTTTATATTTAGTCATTCAATTTTAATTTGTCATGTTTTATTTTTTCCATTCAAGTCCTTATTCTTTTGATTTCTAAACATCTTCTATGGATTTTTTATAAAAGTTTTATCAGTTTTCAATTTCATACTTCAATATAAGTTTATGGTCCATTGTTTTTTTTTCAATTTGGTCCTCATTCTTTTGATTTTTTTTTAAAGTTTTTTTCTTTTCAATTTAACCCTCCAATGAAAAATTTTGGTTTCCCTCTAATTTATTTCTTATTTTGATTTTAACCATCATTATTTTAATTGTCATTTTTTTAAGCTTATATCTTTTTGTGTAATTGATTGTTTTTTTTCAATTTCATCCTTTAACGATGATTTTTCGAGGATTGAGTATGATGCTTTTGGTCTTACAACTTGAATCACAAGTTTGAAAAATTAAGGTGGGTCGATATCTTTTATGATGATTTCATTGTTCGATGGTGATTTTTATTTTTTAAAAGATTGGTTTTGTAGTTTTTTTCAATTTTTTTATCAGGTTATCTCGATCTTATGACCTGGACCATGAGGTTTGCAGGGTTAACTCAGGTTGACTTGCCTCTTATTACTCAAATTACATGTTTATCACGTTACCCCGGGTTGACTTGAGCTGATTTTTTTTAATCTAATTTCATGCTTCCAATGGCTTTTTTCCAAGTTATTGTGATAACTGTTTTTTATTTATTTATACAAATAATTTTAAATTTATTTAATTAAATGTTTGCATAAAATTTTTGATTAAAATTTATACTTTTTTATATAAACAATATGTTGGAAAAGCCATCGTATCTAATTCTGTTTCTAGAAAAAAATATTTAACCTACAACAAAGAGTTCGGGTCCGGGTCGAATAACTAGTATCAATACTGAATTGTATTGGATGTTTCATTAATGTGCACTTTCATGAAGTTGTATATAATATTGATTTCCAGAGAAAAAAAAAAGCACAAATTAAGTGAAGGGGCGAGAGAGAGAGGGGAAAAAAAAACGTGTTAATCTATAATTTTTATAAGATATTGTCTAACGTGTTCATCTGTCTTGCTCGTATCAAAACAAGTAAGTTTTGATTGATTTTAGAGTTTAATAAAAAAATTATTTTAGTAAGTTTTGATTATAAATATTTCCATAAGGTTTTACCTATATGATATTATATATATAATTTATAAATAAAAAAATTAAATATTATTGAAGCAATGTGATCAAACATAATTCGAGGTTTAAATTCAATCATCTACTGTGTTATTAGTGTTGTATCTATTACATTAGAATTTATTATACAAAATACTGATGGAGAATGTGTCCGCTCCAAAACGACAGAAGACATGCAAAATCTGAGGAGAAATAAACCATCTAACGCTCTAACCTCTATCTCACATCCATTGTTGACATAGAAACATAATTTATGGAGCCAGTCTCTGCAGGCTTGCTGAAGCTCTTTCCTTCCATGACACTTCTTGCACTGGAAAATGCAGGCTGTTTGGGAAGTGGTAATTGTGCTTCGCTTGTTAGCATCGATATAACATCTGACATAATCGGCCTATCCACTGCATTGTCTTCTACACATAGCAAGCCCACATGAATGCATCTCAAGACCTGGTCTTTAGAGCAAGATTCTCTTAGTATTGGATCCACCAGCTCAAATGGTCTACCTGCTTTCCATAGCTCCCATGCCTGAATCAAGTTTACATTTAATGTTAAAATTAAGCTTATGCAGCTAGCAATGTATAATTTATGAGGTTGCATGAAATGAACTTACATATCCCACAAGATTGAGAGGGTGGCCGTCTATTTCAAGAAGGCCTTGGATCCTTCTACCACTCACAATTTCCAGTAGTAGAACTCCAAAACTGAAGACATCAGATTTCACAGAGAAAATGCCCTCCATAACATACTCAGGGGACATATATCCACTGTAAGGACAAAGTGAATATTATGTTATTTTTAAGCACTTACCAGAGTAATGACACATAGAACAGTAAATCTATACTTACCGCGTCCCAACAATTTGGTTTGTATTTCCTTCTAAATCATTGATCTTGAAAATTCTTGCCATGCCAAAATCAGAAATTTTGGGGTTCAGATTTTCATCAAGAAGTATGTTGCTAGCCTTCAAATCTCTATGAATTATCCTCAATCTTGAATACTTATGAAGGTAAAGTAGCCCTTGAGCTATACCTTCAATGATTTCAAATCGCTTCTTCCAGTCTATGAGCTCCCTTTTTGATTGATCTGCATTTAAAGCATAACAGTGAATATTCCAGCAATGTTATTCATCCAAGTCCAAAACCTTTCAAGAACAGAGATCCATTCACTTTATAGTATGATGGCATAATTTACTTACCAAATATAAATGTATCCAAGCTTTTATTAGGCATGTATTCGTACACTAACATTTTCTCTTCCCCTTGAATGCAGCACCCTAGGAGCCTGACAAGATTCATGTGTTGCAATTTAGCTATGAGTATAAGCTCGTTTTTGAATTCCACCAGCCCTTGTCCTGAACTTCTAGACAGTCTTTTTACCGCTATCTCTCGCCCATCCGGCAATTTCCCCTGAAGTAAAACAGCTCTCAAGTCAATACTTGGTCTGAGATATAAGTTAATAAGTTCTTCAATCCTTTTCTTGAAGTAATTTTTAACAAACTACCTTGTAAACTGGTCCAAAGCCACCTTGTCCAAGTTTATTGTCTGCAGAAAAGGAATTTGTAGCAGCCATAATTGTTGCTGCACTATATACCTTTAAATTATGGCCCTTGTTTACGTCATTTTCGAGTTCAAGCGTATCGTTCGTTGAATCCAATGTCAGCAACTCAAATAGGTACTTCTCTGCTCAGATTGATATGATAAAGTAAGCTGATTCCGGAATTCAACAAGTCTCAATGCTTATAAAAGCAAAAAAAGAAAAAAAAAATCTGTAAATTTGTTTGTTATTTAAAAAATGTTACCTCTAAGTCTTCTCCTTCTCAGATACCACAAGAGTCCTGCGAACCCCATCATTGAAACAAATCCCACAAAAGCTAAAACAATCAATACCCAATTCCCTTTCCCTACATCCAGTGGCAATTTACTTAAGATGAATTAATTTGTTGGGTTTAAAAATGGCAACCATCAAACGAAAGGAGAACTAACCTGCAGTGTCGTGGCGTTGAAAAAGTTCCTCTTGAACAATGATGTGGTATTGAACTGATCTTCCACTCGGGTCTGGTGTAAAGCTTCCATAATAAAACGTGCATCCAGTATTGTTGGCATTATTGCCTTTGGTACTGACACCAACACATTGACAATCTTTCCAGCAGATGTCCATGCAATCACTAATGCTCAGACTAGAATTATCGTCGACCTTAATAGGAACTGTGTTAACAAAGTATCCTCGTCTCAGTTCAAAACTGTTCATATTGCTCCTGCATGCCGGTCCTGGCCACCTCTCGCAACCACCATCTTTGTTATTTCCTTTACATCCTGAGCCCCCATATGTTCGACTAGTTGTGTTATCTACTATGCTCCCATCAGATCTCAACTGCCACATTGAAAAATTCCTTTGACCCTGAGGAGTAAATTGATTTGCAGAAACTGTGAACATAAAGTAATCCTCGTCTGCGTTAGAATCATTAATAAAACTGAAATCAAGAACCGCTGCATCCAGAAAAGGAATTTCGAAACTAGTATTGCTCCTCAATGGTCCAGTAGTCCAATAAATTACATCTCGCCGCTTAATGACCAACTCCTTTACATTAGTATCCCATTCAAAAGTGAAAGCACCAGCGGGAGTGGGTACTAAGTCGCTCAACCACGACATGAGGGACCAGGTTTGGCCAGTTCTATGGTTGATCCCTAACTTCATTCCAGGCAAGAATGTGTCAGTAGGAAAGTCAAAGCTTTGCCATAAGACCTGTTGGCTGCCAGAATTTTCATCTTTGAGAACAAAATTGCCTGAATCTTCTAAAATAGCTGTTATATTGGTTGCAGAAGATTGACTTGAATAGAACTCAACAGGATCACCTCCAGAGTAGATGAGTTTCATATTTCCCGATCCATCTATTGCAAGAACCCCTGAATTGTCTGCTATGGGTTTGCCTCTGTTGGCTAGCCAAAAAGGGTGGCTTGTGTCATTGTTGTACCATATTCCCAAGTAGCTAGCATTCGACTCGGCAGAGCCGAGTCTTGTGAATCCTAAAGTGAAGAGCCCATTTTTGGAAACTAGAGTACTGGAAGAATTGAGGGAATCACCACCTTGGTACAGTGTGTCTGCTGCCAAAACGTGAGAGGCACAGAAGCAAAACAAAAGGAACCGGTAGATCCTTCTAGCCATGGAAGATAACATTCATGAACAAGGAAGAAAAAAGTAAGAAGCATTTTGTAGACGATGAGCTATGTATCATGATCTACCTCAAATGAAATAAAAAATGTAGCCAACAATTTTGACCTGCCGGCCGTTCGTTAATCATTGAAATTGACTTGGACTTTTCTCTTTCCTAATTTCATAAGAAAAATAAAAAATAATAAAGAAAAGAAGGCAAACAAGAAATGGTTTTGTTGTAAATGGTCAACAGAGGGAACGCGTTTGTACAATGAGAAACTATATATATATATATATCCTCGAACCATCTTTTACAAATAACAGAGTCCAGTGTTCTGAATGTGATCAAAGAAAGTCTTATTAAGAACAACGCAATAAGTTTTAGGTTTTCGTAAATAAAAACTACTCTAAAAAACGTGGCAAAAATATCCTTTTCCACGCAACTGTTCAAGAGAGACAAATTATTGTAAATTACCACAGTGATTTTTATTTTTTATTCTTTTAGTCTTTTTCTTTCATGATTATACCCTTAAAGATCCAAATCGGTGGTCAATTATAACATATTTATTGAGAAAGGATAAGATACAAAAATAGGAGACTACACTCAAAAATTAGGTAAAAAGAGGTGGTTTTTTTAAACTTGGAGCTAAACATATATTTTGGTTCTCTAGTTTTTCAAATCATAAACTTTAAGTCCCTAAAAATTCATGAAATTCAATTTTGATCCCAAATTTTATTTTATTTTATTTTTTTGTTCTTGGTTTGATAGAGAAAAGAGAAAGTAGCTACCAGAAATTCGTTAAATAGCAACGGATTTACCGACGGAATATGTCTATCGGTAATTTGAGGTCGAAAGTACCGACGGACACTATTCCGTCCGTAATTTAGTCGGTAACTACCGACGGCAAATTTTCATTGGTAGTTATCGACTAAATTACGGACGGAATAGTGTCCGTCGTAAAAAAAAGGCGGGTCGCTAACGTGGAGGTTTTGGCAGGTTATTTTTTCCGACGGAATCACCGACGGATTCAAAAAGACAGCCCGTACAGCGACGTGACCGGTTTGCCATTTAAATTGCCGACGGAATCACCGAGGGATTTGAAATGGCAGATCCGTACGGTGACATGTCGATTGTTCCGTCGGTGAAACCGTCGGGAAAAGTTAATATATGTCCACTCTGCCGACCCTCTCCTCCCCTATTTCTCCTTCTTCTGCCTAATCCCAACTCTCCCCATCTATTTTCTTTTTTGACCTCTTACCATTAAAATAGGAAGAAATGAAGGAATCACCACCTTCGTACAGTGTGTATGCTGCCAAAGCGTGAGAGGCACAGAAGCAAAACAGAAGGAACCGGTAGATCCAGCTAGCCATGCAAGGTGACATTTATGAACACGGAAGAAAAAAATAAGAAGCATTTAATAAATGATGAGCTATAATTCTAGATTTACCGGAAAGAAAATAAAAAGGTAGCCAACAAGTTTGACCTGCCGATTCCGATACCTCGTTAATCTATTGGACTTTTTTTTTCTTTTCTAATTTATCAAAAAACTGAAAAAAGAATAAAAAATAATTAAGAAACCAATAAGAAAAGAAGGCAAACAAGAAAAGGTTTTGTTGGCAATGGTCAACAGAGGGAACAAATTTGTCCAATGAGAAACTTGCTAGGAAATTGTTGACTGTTTCAGAGGAAAGTTTGGAATAAATTATGCAATCATCCTACAAAATGAAAAGAAAAGGTTAATTAACATAGAGCAAAAAGTTTGGATGAAATAATATATTTTTGGATGTCATGGTTTTGAATAATGACATTTAATTAATATTATGATTCAGAAACATGACATTTATTTAAATATCACGGTTGTTAACTGCAACATCAATTAAATGTCATAGTTCACAACCACGATGAAATTTTAGTTGATGTTATAGTCCACAACCACCACATTAGTTAATTCTAGTACTCTTAAGAAGGAAGAACCAGTTGACCAAATGATTCGGGCTCATTAATAGCACAACTGGATCCATCTTCTACCCTTGTTTGAGTGGCTTCGTCCTATGATATTTTAAATCCACTAGGCATGTTGCTCGTATACATGTATCCAGGTGGCGAAACCTACTCGAGATTCAGAGTAATGACCCAACATATGATACTTATGTACCAAATCAAATACTCCTTATCTGTAATCACAGGATGCATCTCTATATATATCTCATTCTATTGTGCATCACAATGTGATACATAAGCTCCATGACGGCATAACCAATTATAATCAGCATTTTTATCCTGATGATTTATGGCGTGCAAAGCATCACTCGTATCGATGTCAACTAGAATGTGTTGTTTGTAGCTGAATTGTCACATTAACCGATCTGAAAAATATAGCTCAACCATCTCAAAAAAATATTAGCGAGACCACTAATGTCCATATATCCATCCAATCAGTGCAAATAGGCGGAGCAACTACTAATCTTTCATCTGAATAAGGAGTCTACATGACCTGTAGAATATAAGTTTCTTAAATATTAAACAACAATAATTCGTTGGAGTTAAGTTTTTTATTTAATAAATGGTTCAAAAAAAAATACTTTTTATTTAATAAATGGTTCAAAAAAAATACTTAGTAGCATGTTGTCAATCTAGCTCATTCCGATAAAATGGTAGTGCATGTGTTGGATTATTTTCAAATACTCTATTAGCATCCCACCTAGCATTACAAATATATCAATTTAATTATATTTTTGAAAGTTATAATTAGACAATATAAATACATATAATTACAAAATTACTTTGCAATACCTGCATTTTAGTGGAAGCTTAAGTGTAATCCCCATAGTCTAGACAGTCATGGGCGATAATCTGGGTATTTGGTGCTGGCTCACATGAAGATGCTCACAGGACCATAGTTGTTATTAAATAAAAATGGGTTGTTTAATTTATGTTAACAACAAACATTTAAAATGTAATTAGTTATTTTAAATTTGTCAATCCATACTTGTAAAAGTAGCAAACATCCCTTAACTTGTTTTCTCCTTTCATACATACAAGACATAGATACTCCTCATTCAATTTAAAATGTATGCTACCCCCTTTCAATTTAGAAGGAGGAAGTGTCAATCCAAATGATCACTCACATAACTCAATTCAATTACAAATGCTAGTAGATGTCATTGCTTGTCCATCAATAAAAAGTCCATATGTTGGAGGATGAAATTAAAAAAAAACAATTAAGAAAATGATCTAAAACAAATAGCAATAAAAAAACGAGGATCAAATTTGATATAAAAATTAAATGAAATATTGAGTGATGAAGATGAAAAAAATCAAATTTGCCAATGTCAAGAACCCTTGACATCATTAGCCTCCTTACCTAGAGTAGCTAATCACACCAAAAATGGTTGTCGATACCAATGTGACCCATTGATATCATTAACTATTCTCGACCCAGAATAGTTAATTAACTTATCTTTTTTACTGAACCCCAAAAATAAGTAATCTTTACTAATATCATTAGTTACCCAATTGCTCAGGATCAACTAATCAATTTAAGAAATGCCAATACTGATGAAACCCCATCGATACTATTAGCTATCCAAACCTAGATAGCTAATCAATGTCATCTAAAATGTTGATACCAATGGAACCCCATTGATACCAATAGTTCTCCAAACCCGGATAGCTAATCAATGTCATCTGAAATGTCGGTACCAATAGAACCCCATTGGTACCATTAGTTATCCAAACCCAGATAACTAATCAATGTCATCTGAAATGCCAGTAACAATGGAACCCCATTAATACCATTAGCTATCCAAAATCGGATAGCTAATCAATGTCAACTGAATCTTCCATTCATACCGATCCCCTTTCATTTTTCTTATTAACATCATATGCATTGTAACCACAGTTACCAAGTATCATTCACACACATTCTTAGGTATTGGCCTTTTGTTTCTTGAAGGGAAACAACATTCTGAATAGGACTAATCCCCTTCAGCCACTAGCCCCACCCTATCGAGGTCAAATTCCTCTTTTTTCTAGGGTTTTTAGGCAGTTTGTGTTTTCTAGCATAGGATTTTCGTTTAATTTGCACCACTTTAAATCTCTTGTATGGTTGGTTACTTTTGAGTTTTCTTAACGATTTATGTCTATAACCCATTCTACTAACCAAAGACAAGTGCAGGTAGATCTAGAATTGAAAACACTCTACGCAGGTTATGAAAGGAAGCTCGTGTCAATACCATGGTTGTTGCATGACAGTAGACACTCAAAAAGCTCACTACTCTAAACATGGAGAATCAACCATTGTGCATAAACTTCGACAACAATGCCAACTTCGATCTCAATTCTAGTTTTATACACTTACTGCCAATATTCAATGCACTTGCTGGAGAAGACCCTCATACTCATCTCAAGGAGTTCCATATGGCTTATGTTGGCATGAAACCGAACAGAGTTGACAAAAAATAGGTTAAGTTGAAAGCTTTCCCTTTCTCTTTAAAAGGGGCAGCAAAGGCATGAATTTTCTCTATTCTCCCAAGTTCCATTGGAACTTGGAATGCCATTGTCGCACCCTCGTGAGTGCTCGGCGTCACGACGACCTTTCCCGAGAGCAGGGAATCATGTTGGGGTCTTTGTTTTGTGTAAAAGGGAGTCGCCACCTAGTATTATAGTTACTAGGAACCCTAACTGGTCTTCAAAGATTCTAAGGCAAGGGACTTGTTGTGTAAAGGGAAGGTTTTAACACCCCTAATATGCCCTACCTAAAGTAAGCTGCTTGGTGTTTGGTTTATAATTGCTATGGTGTTGATTTTTCTAATCCCATCAATTTTTCTAGGATAAGTTTGCTATGATGAACAAACTTGGGTTCAAAGTCTAAAAGACAGAACCCTTGGCCAATATAGATCATACCTTTAGATATGTCTATAGAGTGCCAAGGAGAACCAATGCAGATCTCTTGAAATCTGTGTTTGAATTGAACTAAATTTACAACCTATGAATTAAGAGACACCTATCTAAGGAGATTCAATGTGCTTAAAAGCTTATTTTTCCCTTAGTATTTCAAGTGTTCACGACTCAAAAACCGCAAGGAAGAGAAACAAAAAAACAAAGTTAGAAATCTAAGGAACTTCAAGGTGCTTTAAAAGCTCATTTTTGTCTTAGTATTTTATACTTTCACGACTCGTAAACTGTGGAACAAAAATTGAAATGTCTCTAATTATAATTTAGGCTTTTTTTCAACGATGTGCTATTAAATTGTTCTAAATAACATTTTGGGTATAAATCTACCTTTATTTTAAAAATAAACAAGTTGTGTTACTCTCAACAATATTTTGGACATTTACCTTTCATAGGTTTCTTTGTCCTTATATTATTAAAAGATAATGACTTGTTATTTCTAAAAAATATTTTGGATATCAACCAGAGGAGCCAAGCCTTGTGTATCCTAAAGTGAACAACCCATTTTTGGAAACTAGAGTATTGGAAGAATTGAGGGAATGACCACCTTGGTATAGTGTGTCTGCTGCCAAAGCGTGAGAGGCACAGAAGCAGAACAGAAGGAACCGGTAGATTAAGCTAGCTATGCAAGGTAACATTCATGAATAAGGAAGAAAAAAATAAGAAGCATTTAATAGATGATGAGCTATAATTCTAGATTTACCGGAAGGAAAATAAAAAGGTAGCCAACAAGTTTATACCTCGTTAATCAATGAAATTTGTAGGACTTTTTTTTTCTTTTCTAATTTATCAAAAATCTGAAAGAAGAACAAAAAATAATTAAGAAACCAATAAGAAAAGAAGGCAAACAAGAAAAGGTTTTGTTGGCAATGGTCAACAGAGGGAACACATTTGTACAACGAGAAACTTGCTAGGAAATTGTTGATTGTTTCAGAGGAAAGTTTGGGACAAATTAGGCAATTAGCATACAAAATAAAAACAAAAGGCCAATTAACACAGCAAACTTTTTGATATCGCAATTCTGAATCATGAAATTTAATTGATGTCGTGGTTTATGAAATTCAATCCAAGTTTATGGTTCATTATTTTTTTTCCATTTGGATCCTTATTTTTTTGATTTTTGTTAAAGTTTTTTTTTTTTTCAATTTAATCCTTCACTGAAAATTTTTTGGTTTCCCTCTAATTTATTTTTATTTTGATTTTAACCATCATTATTTTAATTTTCATTTTTTAAAATCTTATATCCTTTTGTATAATTGATTGTTTTTTTCAATTTCATCTTTTAACGATTAATTTTTCAAGAATTGAGCCTTTTGTTTTCTTCATGTATAATGCTCACTACCAGAAATTCGCTAAATAGCAACGGATTTACTGACAGAATATGCCTGTCGGTAATTTGAGGTCGAAATTACCAATGGACACTTTTTCATCTGTAATTCAGTCGGTAACTACCAATGACCAATTTTTCGTCTGTAATTCAGTCGGTAACTACCGACGGAAATTTTCTGTCGGTAGTTACCGACTGAATTACGGACGGAAAAGTTTTTGAATTATTAAAAAAGGCGGGTCGCTGATGTGGAGGTTTTGGCGGGTTATATTTTCTGACGGAATCACCGACAGATTCAAAACGACAGCCCGTCCAGTGACGTGACCGGTTCACCGTTTGAATTGCCGATGGACTCACCGAGGGATTTGAAATGGCGGATCCGTACGGTGACGTGTCGATTTTTCCATCAGAATCACCGACGTAATCACCGACGAAAATTCCGTCGGTTAAACCGTCGGAAAAAGTTAATATATGACAGCTCTGCCGACCCTCTCCTCCCCTATTTCTCCTTCTTCTTCCTAATCCCAACTCTCTCCATCTGCAAACAACCAGCCCCCCTTCCCCCCTAAAAAAAAAAAACTCCCTCATATCAGCACAACAAGTTATATTTCTTGAAGTTTTGTGGTCACATCATCCGTGTTCTGATTTACTAACGGATTTTATCAATTTTTGTAAGTAATTCTATCTTTTTAAATTTTAACATTTAATTAAATGTCAATTTTATTGTTTTTTAGTATATGTATTTGTTAGTAGATGTACATGTTTTATTGTTATTTCTCAAACAAATTTGTAGTATATAATTGTATAATTCTATACCTGTTATGGCTTGTTTTAGATTTTGTAAGATTGTATTTGTTTGTAAATTGTTAAAACTTTATGGAACTACCGAAGTACATGCATATGCTGTTTTGAAATTAATAGCTTGCTTAATGGGTCCGTTTAAAGTTTTATCAATGGTATTGTGGAGTGGTAATTTTTTTAAATTTATATATTTTAATTCGTATGGACGTTGATAAATGATAATAAATATTTAATATTTATGAGAAGTTGTGATTGGTTAGTTGGATAATATCGAGGTAAAGTAATATTTTTGCAAGTTTATTTACCTAACTTAGTTAATTAATACATGATGTCATCATAATTTTATAGAGGTTCAATATAAGTCATGGATGATCGTTCATGGATGTATCGAGATTCACCCCAAGGTTTGCGGAGGATGGATTATTGTAACGGGGTTCAGGGTTTTATTAATTTCGCAACATCTATTCCTAGAAATTTTACTGGAGGTGGTATTAGGTGTCCATACAGGAAGTGTGAAAATAAAAAGTATCTGCATCCAGATGTTGTAATGATGCATCTTCTACATAAAGGGTTTTTGGAGAATTACCAGTGTTGGTATGCACATGGAGAAGTATTTGGTAGTAAGAGGAGAATGGAAGAAATGGTGGTTGGGTCTACTTCTAGTGCTAGCAACGTGCATGGAGCAACAAATGACAACACTAATCCTTATAGAAATATGGTTATGGATGCAATGAGAATGAATCAAGGTAATGGCAGTCAATGTCCAATCATAGAAGAAGAACCTAATGCACATGCAGCAAGGTTTTTTCATCTGTTGAGAGATTCTGACGAACCATTATGGGATGGTTGCACAAACCACAGTAAATTATCGGCGTAGCACAGGTGTTCACCATCAAGTCAGATCACGAGTTGAGTGACGCCGGGTATGACAAGATTATTGAATGGGCAATAAGCATTTTACCTGAAGGGAATAGGCTGAAAGAGAACTTCTATGCTGCGAAGTCCATGATGAAACCCCTCGGTTTAGGATACTAGAAAATTGACATGTGCCCTAACTTCTGCATGTTACACTACCTTGAAAATGCTGAGATGACCGAATGCATGACATGTGGGCATTCCCGTTACAAACCTAGAACTGGCAGGGGAAAGACTCTAGTAGCATATAAAAAACTTAGATACTTCCTGATCACACCTAGACTGCAGAGGTTATTCATGTCACCAAGGACTGCTGAGCACATGACATGGCACCAAGCACATGATGCGGTTGATGGAGTGATGGTGCATCCTTCTTGTCGCACCCTCGCGGCGGAGCGCGGCGGAGCGGTGATCCTCGATTGGTTTCGGGGTCTTTCTTTGTGAATAAGGGAGTCGCCACCTAGTATTATGATCACTAGGAAACCTAACTAGTCTTTCAGAGATTCTAAGACAAGGGACTGGTTGCGTAAAGGGAAGGTATTAGCACCTCTAGTACGCCCTACCTAAGGTAAGTTGCTTGGTGTTTGGTTTGCCTTATAATAGCTATGGTGTTGGTGTTTTCTAATCTCATCAGTTTTTCTAAGTTTGATTCAAACTAAATTTATTAAGGTAGAAATCCAAGGAGATTCCATGTGCTTTAAAAGCTCATCTTTCCCTTAGTATTTCAAGAGTTTGCGACTCGTAAATTGCAAGTAGGGAGGATGAAGATTTAGAAATCTAAGGAAATTCAGAGCGCTTTAAAAACCTCCTTTTGCCTTAGTATTTCATACTTTCACGGCTCGTAAACCATGGAGTCAAAAGTTGAAATGTCCTCAATTATAATTGAGGCTTCTTTCAAGGATGTGTGATGACTTATTATTCCTAGAAAATTATTTTGGATATTTACCACTTAGGGTTTCTTTATCCAAATATTAACAGTGAATAATAATAAATTATTCCCAATAATATTTTGGATATTCATCCTTTAAGGATTTCTTTAAAGAAGCGGCTCTTGAGATGGGGTCGGTGAAGTGACTCTTGAGATGGGGGTGGCTGTTCGGTCGACGGGTTCTGTGTGGTCTGCCATGTTTTGGCCGCCATGGGAGGCGATGAGCCAGGTTTGTTGCTGGCCGGTTGCTGTGAAGGAGACCGAAGGTGAAGAAGATCTGTTGAAATGGGGGGGAGCTCCACTGGTTTCTGTGAAGGCCGAATAGGTCGGCGCCTGTGAGGGGGGAGAGGGGGGTCGTGGCTGAGGGGCTGTGGTGGCTCAGGAGAAGATGGGTTGCCGGGTCTGTCGGGTTAGAGGGGACATCGCTGCTAGGAGGAGGAGCCGAAAGAAAAGATCGGGGGAAGAGAGGCAGGTGAGGGGCTGTGGGTTTGTTTGACCGGCTGAGAGAGGGAAATGTTGAGGGGAGACAGGAGCAGCTGAGGGGCTATCTTGTGGAAATGAAAATGGAGATCTGGGAAACAAAGGAGATGGGAGGCTTATATGCAGAGGGTGGGTCTTTTTGGTCGGCTGAGGGGAAGAAGAAAGGCCAGAGGGAAAAGGCTGGAATCGGGGAGAAGGGAGTGTTGGTGCCGTGGTCGGGTGTCTGTGGGTCTGTGTTGATGGCAGAAAAAAAAATGCAGGGGAGCTCTGGTCGGCTGAAAGGAGAAGGAAGAGCTTCTTTAGGCGGCGACTCTTTTTTTTTTTTTAAAGGAGGGTGTGCAGCCGGCTGGATAAAAAAGGGATGGGTTTAGGGTTCTATCCTCCTTTTTGTAAATTCCCCCCTTTTAAATATAGCTGGATGTTCACTTATATAGAAAATTTCTACACGTGCTATTTAAGGAAATATTGCAATAATTATTGCAGAGATTGTCTTCTATAACCAACACTAACAAATCCTATATATATGGTATTTTATATTGCAGTGATTATTTTTCATAACCAGCAAAAATCAAATCATATATCTATGGTATGATTATTTTCCATAATCAGAACGAATCAAATCATATATTTATGGTATTTTATATTACAATAATTATATTTGATTCAATAATTATCTCCTTGACATATTGCCTCCTTAATATTAGCCCTGATGTTCTATGTTATCGCCACATGTAAACACTTATTTTTTTATTTTTATTTTTATTTTTATTTTTGAAAATTTATAAAAACATGGGTCAAAAATTGGGTAGCAACACTTCTGACGGCGAAGCGTGGAAACTCTTTAATAGTGTGCATCCTTAATTTTTAGCTGAATCAAGGAATATGCATCTTGGGTTGTGTACAGACAGATTCAACCCATTTGGGTCATTTACTGCTCCTTATTCTTGTTGGCCGATCATACTCATAGTTTATAACTTGCCACCGGGAATGTGTATGAGGCCGGAGTTCATGTTTTTATCTACTGTCATACCCGGTCCAAACAGCCGGGGGCGAAATATAGATGTTTGTCTTCGACCGTTGATTGATGAGTTGGTGTAGTTGTGGTCCTTCGAAGCTCTGACTTATGATATATCGAGGAAGCAAAATTTTCTTATGAGGGTGGCATTGATGTGGACTATTAATGATTTCCCAACTTATGAAATGCTTTCTGGTTGGAGCACGCATGAGAAACTCGCATGTCCATACTGCATGGAAAACAACAAGGCATTCACGCTAGCAAATGGAGGTAAAGCTTCTTTTTTTTTACTGTCACCGTCGCTTCTTACTACTTAATCACAGGTACAGAAAGAACAGAAAAGATTTCTTTGTTGGCAGAGTTGAAAAAGATGTTGCATCCCCGCGTCTTTCTGGTGAAGAATTACATGATATTATCTCAGAGTACGGTGACATTGTGTTTGGCCTTCAATCAGGTAAGCAAAATTTTTCTAGTTTTGGTTTGACCCATAATTGGGTAAAGCAAAGTATCTTTTGGGAGCTTTCTTATTAGAAGACCAATCTGCTCCGCCATAACCTTGACGTCATGCACATTGAAAAGAACATGTTTGAGAACATTTGCAACACTGTCATGGATGTGAAGGGGAAGACAAAGGACAACATCAAGGCTAGATTGGATATAACTTTATACTGTAACCGTAAAAATATGGAGTTGGTTTATGATGAGTCACGGGTCGCAAAACCAAAAGCAAGCTTCATGTTAGAGAAAAACGCACAACTGCTAGTCTAGAAATGGCTTAAGAGTCTGCGTTTTCCGGATGGACATGCATCGAACATATCAAGGCTGGTTAATATAGAGGACTGCAGATTGTATGGAATGAAGAGTTATGACTGCCACGTGTTTATGCAAACACTCATCCCATTAGGTTTTCGTGATTTGTTGCCAAAGGGAATATAGGATGCACTCACGGAGATCAGTCATTTCTTCAGAGATATATGCTCCAGCAAGTTGAATGTTGATCACATTGAGAGGCTTCAAACGAATATCGTCGAGACACTATGCAAACTTGAGATGATATTCCCT
>Ga0325411_1003645_pt1 | contig 17375 bp, 12 predicted proteins | sample PopdelMetagenome_13_FD_206181 | JGI IMG/M metagenome (GOLD analysis project Ga0325411, IMG submission 206181) | Populus deltoides microbial communities from Bellville, Georgia, United States - Xylem-PdIQD-R4 | ecosystem: Host-associated > Plants > Phyllosphere > Stem > Wood/Secondary xylem...
AAGTTTTACCATGAGTTTTTAGATATATTCCTCTATATTGGATTAAAATTTCAAGTTAATCAGAGTTTAGAAAGGCATCATGATATAGGATAGATAGTTCTTTTGACTTGCAAACTTCTTATTTGAAAATGATTTTTTTTATGATACAATGATATCCAACAAGTTATTTTTGGAAGTTTTCTAGTTTCACAAGGATCTTTAATGGGTAGTAATATAATTTTCAAGTGTGATAAGAATTTCTTTAATGTTCCAAAATTCTTTTCTTACAAAGATTTTTTATTTATTCTAGTTATACAAGGAACAGAGGGTTAATGTTATTAATGGTAAAATGTTATAGGAGCTTCCATTTTCTACAAGGAAACTAAAAGTAACAACTGTTGCAAAGATTTTCATACTTGTTTAGGAGAATTAAAGTCATTTTTTTGTTGATTTTTTCTATTGCATAATTTTACACTAACAAGCATAATATTTGATTCGACCGTTGGATCAGACTAAAATTTTACCAGAAATTTCTAAATGTCTTATTTTATTTTGGGTTAAAATTTTAGATCAAGAGGATATTGATAATGTCTTGCGATAAGGCTCAAAATCTACTATGTAGAGATTGCATTATTTTCATAATTGATTTAAGATTCTTTTTGCTATTTAAAATAGTACTCTTTTACTACTTTTCTAGAATTTTTTAGGATATTTTTACCTAATATAAATATGTTATTTAGCTTGCACTTAGATTTATTTTATAGTCATGAATTATTGAATAAAATTGATGTTTTGCTTGGAGCAACAATTTTTTTTTCTTTATTTAAATAAAGAACAATCGAATTTATCGAAGTATAACTAACTTTGTGTCATTCTTCCTTATACCTCTCGTTCGCGATGCATTAATCATTAGGTGGGGGTTTATATTCCAATAGTATTTGTGCCTCGGTTCAAGGCAATTGTTGTGTCACACTGTTATATCAAATTTGATTTTTAGCTTTTAGGATTGTGTCATTCTTACATATGGGTTTTTAGATCTTTATATCAATGAGGTTCACATTAATCGGTATTAGAGCTATGCTCTGAAAATCAGGTTATATCATTTATTTTTTTGTGTTTGTTTTCTTCATGTCATTTCTTTTAGTTTCTCTTCTTCTTTGCTTTAACTCAAGTTTCTTGGTATCATGCGCTTATGGTCTGGGTTTTTCTTTTTCTACTATCCAGTTTATGTTATTGGGTCTTTTGTTAAAAAAAAAAAGGAGCTAATTCATTTATTTATGTCCGGTATATCTTTTAGATTAAAAAATAAAAAAACAATCAGATCGCAACTCATGTTTATAGAGGTTGAGTCATTCGGGTAATAAGGTAAATTGAAATTTTTGGGTTTAGTTTTATTAAAATCAATTGGGTATCTATAGTTTTAGATTTGAAATTTTAGGATAGGATTCCTATTCCATTGTGTTTTTATATCATATCTTGCTAATCTTCTATCTTGTTTTCTTGTTTGTGATGTGTATTCACCAAAAGAGAGTAAACGAAGAAAGGTTCTCATTCAAGAACGCAAAGACTTATCCTGTATGTTTAGGGCTTTAAGGTAAGAATTTGATAAGTTGAAAGAACTAATTTATAAATGGCAAGCTTTAGAGAGAGAGGAGCAACAATACTAAAAGGATAAAAGATGAAAGAGAAGAATTGTTACTTTCATACAAAGTTATTAAAAGCAAGTATTGGCAACAAAAAGAATTTTGAAGGCTTAAACATGAGGCCTATGAACATATCTATTATACCTAGTAGTGATTCAAGGACAAATCATCTTGAAGAGAGAGGTAAATCATACGATCCAAGAAAAGATTGAATAAAAAAATTTGAATTCTAGTATAATTGTGCATATTGTCCAGTACTACGCTATCGAAAATAACTCTTAGTTCGATTGAAATTTGATTAGAAATTTGTTAACATATTGTTTTACATTGGATTAAAATTAGTGTTTTGTTAGAGCAACATGTTTTTTTCTTTGTTTAAACAAAGAACAATCAAACTTTTCAAAATATAACTAAATTTGTGATGTTCTTCCTTATATTTCTCATTCATAATTTGTTAATTATTAGGTGAGGGTTCATATTCCAATAGTTTTAGTATCTTGGTTCAACGTAATTGTTGTGTGATATTCTATTAAATCTAATTTTTGAAAAAAAAATCTAGTTGACTAGATTAAAAATCTTGAATTGACTCGATCAACTAGTCTAACACGGTCAAAACTTAGTCATCGAGTCATTGATTTTTTTACAAGAAAATAGTTTTCGACTTTTTTAAAACCTTAAATTGCACATTTTTTTAATAGCTAATTTAAAAAGAAAAAAAAAAGCAAATTTTCAATTTCATTTAGGAGTATTTAAAAGTGTGGTAGTAATTGTTTTTTAAAATGTGTTTTAGTTGTAAATATTTCAAAATAATATTTTTTATTTTTAAAAATAATTTTTGATATTAACATATCAAAATAATTTAAAAACATAAAAATAAATTAATTTGAAGCAATAAAAAATTAAAAATTAATAACAATAAAAAAATAAAAACAAAAATTAATTTTTAAAAAAATGTTTTTGCAACGTAAAATAAAATAGGCTATTAAGTTCAGGAGATAAAGAAATATACGCATAAAAACACAGACAGATATGTTGAAGAAATTTTAAAAAGAAATAGGCGCAGATAAGAAAAGGAAGTACTTATTTAGGAGGGGAATGGTCGAGATATACTGGATTTCTTTACGAATGAGCCTGATAAATGTTATCTTTGAAAGCAGATTTCAGCATTTCTAACATGTACGTAGTTCTTCTTGTTGAGTTTTGGGTTTAACAGATAAAAAAAATGGGCTTGTTTCTTCTGTTTTGTTGTTATAAAGCAGATGAGAGATGGGATTTTGTTTGGGGTTTAGGGTTTTGGGAGGATTGATTAGGATTTTCTCAGAGGACAAATTAAGATTGCCATTTTTGCTGGAAATGAAATGTGAGGGAAGAGGTTTTTTTGGTCAGGTACAGTTAGCAGAAATGGATTTTGAAGTTTGGTGTGTAGTGCATTTGGTCCTGGTTTTGATGTGAATAGGGATTTTGTATGATCTTGTTTTGTTGGTGGTAAGGAAATGGGCTAATAATATCTCACCAAATAATCAATAAATTAAACTATTTGCCTGAAGGGGCACCCAGAAAAAAACAGCATAAAAAAAGAAAGAAACAATGATATATGATAAGATGGTCAAAGAGGAGCCAAATTATAATGGTGACTTTTCAAATGACAGTACAGTAATCATAGAGGTGGGAAAGGAGTTTCAAGAAACAATACTGTTGTTTTCAGGGATGTGATAGAATCGTCAAGGCCTGGCTCCAGGTCAAAAAAAATCCCAGGTGAGCACGAGACCTATATATGTGAAACTGCAAATTACTTGCTGGCAACCCCACAAATAATGGTTCTTCACTGTTCACTGTGAAGGAAGGGTGAGTAGCTAATATGGAAAGAGATGTATTCAAGAAAATCTAATTCTGGAAACTTTGGGTTAATGAATGAGAAAAGCTGAGTTAGTTGAGGCACAGTAATGGAGGACAGGCATGTGTTTTGGGGCAGAGCAAAAGCACTGTGCAGAAGTGTAAACTGTCCCCACCTCTCCTCCCCCTCCTTTCCTCATAGGCAGGTGCACTTCCCTGCCACTTGCTGCCATTTTCCAGCTGAGGAAGAAAAAGTTTCTTTAACCTGCAACCAAACAAGATTATACCTCCCTCTAACCAATAGTTTCTCCATTGCACTATTATGGCATCTTCACTATTGTGCTTATCGAATTGCATCTTCCCCGCCCGTTGCCTCTTCCATGTTGCAACGCAAATAAATAATTTCATTTTATGGCTGATGATATGAACCATTTCTTGGCTTTACCTGTCAACTGAGTTGCAGAATTGCTCAACTTTTATTGGGAGAAATGCTCTGAAGAGACTGAATAGTTCTGACTGATACTACAGTATGAATGGTTTGTGCATAAACATGTAATTTATCAACAAAAACTTGAAATGGGAGAATCGATCACGTGCTCATATATACGAGAAATAATTTTTCAAGTGAATTGGTTATTATATATATATAGTCTATGTCTTGCAACTAATTTTTACAATCATATAAGAACTCGACCCTTAATCCACTATCTTCAAGGTCAGTGTGTGAAAACTGAAAACTAAATAGAAATGGTGATTAAAGTCAGGCCTTAGTTTCTTACATTCAAATCAACAGATGTGTATATGACACAAGCATTGAGTCTAGTTGTCTTACAACAACATGGAAAAGATTGCTACATACACTTTAAGACTATATTATTTGCATATTCACATAATATAAAGACAAGGCACTCATTTCCATGTCCATGATGTGGAGACAACAAAACCCAAGGTGCTTGCAAGGCTAACCCTATTGTTCAATATTTAATTGTTTTCAGATTTTTATACTTTGTTTGTACATTTGTTTATGGATTTATGCAGTGATGTCAGAGACAAGGTTAACAGTAGCAGCAGCAGAGGTGCAGTCATAATAGGAGAAGACTCATTAAGTACTAGAGGGAGGGAGGAGGTTGCAGCAGTATTATATATCAGAGCCATTAGTTTTTATTCATGCACAGAAGAAGATTCTGCTAGCAATGGACTTTGAGATGATACATTTCAAAACTATCAGCCCCAACTAGAACAACTACTACAGCAACCAAAAAAAAAAAAAAACCCTTCTTTTGTCTCTGAAATCTCTCTATAATTGACAACTTGCTAATCCTTTTAATTGGTTCTTTTCGGCTTCCTTTTCTACTCAAATATGTTGAATACAACAAGTGCCAGAAATAGCCTTCTTTTTACTGCAACTCAATGGCATGAGCTTGAACACCAAGCTCTCATTTACAAATACATGGTCTCTGGTGTCCCTGTCCCGCCGGAACTCCTCTATTCTGTCAAAAGAAGCTTGGAATCTTCTTTGGCATCCAGACTCTTTCCTCATCAACCTAGTAAGCTGATCTGTGGTTATTTCTTTGAATGTTGTTTTCTTTTTAATAATAAAAAAAGGTGTTCAGAAGAAAGTTGAGAATGTGTGTTTTTGCAGCTGGGTGGGGTTGTTTTCAGGCGGGTGTTGGCAGAAAAGCAGACCCAGAGCCAGGAAGGTGCAGAAGAACGGATGGAAAGAAATGGAGGTGCTCAAAAGAAGCATACCCAGACTCCAAGTACTGTGAGCGGCACATGCACAGAGGCAAGAATCGTTCAAGAAAGCCTGTGGAACTTGCATCAACTACCACAACAGCAGCGGCAGCAGCAATTCCTTTAACATCAATCAACAGAAACCTCTATAACAACACTGTTTCGCCCTCTAGTTCCTCTTATTCTTTCTCTAACCTTTCTTCATCTATGGAATCTGAAATTTATGCCCATCAAGATTCTAGCCGCAGCACCTTCCTTTATCCTCATTCTTCATCTTCTGGTCCTCCAGCTGGTTCTGGTTTTTCACCTCAAAACAGCACCACTCATAACCTGTTTTTGGAGTGTGGATCTTCTCCTCATGCTGATAAAGAGTATAGGTGTGCGTAAGTTCGGAAAACAAATCCGTTGCTTATATATTTCCGTTCCTTTGGTTTCATGGTTTAAATTTAATTTTCGTTACATTAATTACAAAGGTATTCTCATGGAATAAGGGAGTGTATGGACGAGAGAGCTTTCTTCCCAGATGCTTTAGGGAGTGCAAGAGGCGTACAAGACTCATACAATCAATTGACAATGAGTTCCTACGAAGGTTACTCGCAGTCACAGTTTCAAAGCTTTGCTAATACTTCTAAAGAAGAGCAGCAACAACCAGGGCACCATTGCTTTGTTTTGGGCACTGATATTATCAAGTCATCAGCTACAAGGTCAATCAAGTTGGAGAAAGAACCTGAAACCCAGAAGCCATTGCACCATTTCTTTGGTGAGTGGGAACCGAAGGATGCAGACTCTGGGCTTGATCTTGCATCCAGTTCAAGACCTGATCACGACACTGGTAATTATAAAAAAAATAATCATCTCAATAATATTGTAAACAAATATCTGTTATCCTTGCTTCTTGTACCCTTTTCTGTCTTCATGTAACAGGTTACTCATGTTTCGCAGATGATTGAAGTCTCAATAATGGATCTTTGTAATCTAGCCAAAACAGTACTTGCTCATGCTCAATGACTTTCTTGCATCAGATGCCGAAATTATGGCCAGGGGGAGTTCTTTTGGCACTGAAGATGAAATAATGTAGGGCCACTAGAGAATTCCTGTCTTTTGCCTCTTTGATCATTATTTTTCTCTTCCCCTTCCAAGAAACATGTTTGGAATTTGTACACTTGCTTGTTTGACTGGAAGCAAGTGTGTGTGCTTTAGGCTCCACGACAGTAGAGTTAGAAGCTAGCAATAATTTTTCTCTCTTTCGGCATTTGAATGCTCATTCTGGCCTCCTCCAATATGTTCAAGAAAAATGAGTTGTCCATTTCCTACTACACCAACACTCCCTTGTTTAAGCTGGAAATCTATGAAGATTAAAACCCCTTTTAATCTGTGATCATCAGAGAGGACAAAAGACTTGAACTTGATTAATTATTGCATCCATTATATAAAGAAACATCCTTAAAATAATGTATGTAAATATATGCATCATCCACAGGATAATTATATATTGTCTCTTTTATTCTCTGAATTGAACAAGGGGACCAAGCTTTCTATCAGCTAAAGATTGAAAGCCATTCCTCCAGTAAGACAGCTTTCACTTCCTATGCTTTCAGACAGAAATTAGCTCCACCTGCTGAAGATTATTCTTTTCTTTTCTTTTCATGAAGAATGCAACTTAATTTTCCGTTAAAACCTTTTTTTTTTTTTTTGGCAATTTGGGTGCTTTAAAGAATACCAAGGGGCTAGCCAAAACAATATCAAGAAATTTAACACGAAACGCCTGGGATGAGTTGACGGTTTTCAATAACAAATACTTGTTACTAACAAATACTCATTGCGTGAGTGCTAACCAACGTCTTCTCCATGTAAAAAATGAAGAAAAATAGAATTTTCAAGCTAATTTCAAATAATAAAATTAAAAAATTAATTTAAAAAAAGACACTTGGAAGAAAAAAAAATCTGAGTTAACCTGGGTTTACTTTATTAACCCATCACTCACGAAATGAGATTGAAATAAGAAAAATATTTTTTAAAACAAAATGGTCTACAAAAAAGGATCAAAGTTAAATAAATAAATAAATAACTTAAAAAAACACTTGAGTCACCTTGGATTAACCTAATAAACCAGTAACTTGGGATAATTCTATAGAAATAAAAAGCATAAAAAAATAAGAAATCTCAAGACCCAAGGATGAAATTAAAAAAAATGAAGAAAAATCCGAAACAATTTGATTTAACTTGTCTAACTCGCGACTCAAGATAACCTTAAAGGAAGGAAATGAGAAAAAATAGAAAGTTCAAGACCCAATAGCCTAATATCAAAAGATAAAATTAAAAAAAAAACCACAGTTAAATCAGGTTAATCTTTGAAACCAACAACCCTGATCAGGAGACCGAGATCACCCTGAAAAAAAAAGAAAACAATCTTCAACAAAATTTTTAACCATCAAAAAATAAAAAAGAAAGCAAATAGTAATTAAAACATGATGATCAAATCTGATATAAAAACTAACGAAAGAAAATAATGACGGGCGTAATCAAAAAATAAAATAAAGTAAGAAAAGGATAAAAAAATAAATTGAAAGAATGAAGATCAAAATTGAGTGAAAAATAAAATAAAATATTGAGGGATAAAATTGAAAGAAAAAAATTATGAAAAGGATAAAAAAATTAAAAGAATGAGGATCAAAATTAAATAAAAAAACAAATGAAATAAAATGTTGAGGACAAATTGAAAGAAAAAACAAATTAAGAAAAGGAAGAAAAAAGAGCATGATCAAAACCGGAAAAAAGAAGAAGAAATAAATGAAATTAAATGTTAATGGACAAAATTGAAAGGAAAAAACAAATCAAGAAAAGGATTAAAATATAATAAAAAGATTGAGTACCTTATTTGATATAAAAATTAAAAAAATGAAAATGAATGCAATTGAAAGAAAAAACTAAAAAATAATCTAAAATAAATAAAAATCAATTAAAATAAAAGGAGTATAATTGAAAGATAAAATAAACAAGAGAACAACCTTTATTTTTGAGTAACCTAATACTAATTTTAAGAAGAGGGGAGAGAAATTAGAGGGAGTAGAAAAAACTCAGATGTTTTCTAAATATCATGATTTTCTAAATAACATGTATTGCTCCAATAGCTTCACCTTTATTGGATGCTTTAGACAACACAACGGTTGAGATGGTCACACTACAATAACTTTTTCTTTTTTTTTTTTTTTTTATTTATGAAAGTACTAATTTTCTCCTAATACAAATACAAATAGACTATAACATGAGAAAAATACTAAAATATTCATTTGACTCCTCTTTTAATTTTTTTGACTTCAAGGATACTGAAGTAATTATACTATTTGTAAAAGAAAATTAAACAAAAACCCTCTTACTCTTTCATTTTTGTTTCTTTTTAAGGATATTTATATAATTCAATTATATAAGTAAAAAGTTTAAAATATTAAATTATTCCTGATCAATTTGCAAAAAGAATATCATTCTATCATGCTAACAAGACAAAAATTATATATATATAAAAAGGAGAAATAATAATTACACTGTATAAATACACATTGAATTACCAAGTTTTTTATAATTTACAAAGGTGGTAGTGTCCCCTCTCTCCTCTTTTAAGAGTCTTGAATCATAACTTCTCCTTTATAATAATAATAAAAGAATAATATTTACGTTAATTTAAAAAAGTTGTCAAAAATTAAGTAGGAAAAAAAAGAAAGGGATTTTTTCTAAATGGGAAAAGAAAGGAATTTTTTAAGTAGGAAAAAAAAAACATTGAATTTTAAAACCATATAATTATTTTGTTTCAAATTTTAATTTTTTAATAATTAGATCAGCTATGCATAAGGCTATTTTCCTCAATTTAGATGTGAATATCTTCTTGAATGAATATTCATGAGAATGATAAATTGAAAAATAATTAAAATAGAATGATAGTTGGAAAATGATTAAAATTTGTGGATCAATTATGAAGTATGTACATAGCAAGAAATTTAAATGAAAAAAACAAAAAGAAGCTAAAGACAAAAGCAGGGAAAGGGGAAAACCTGAGTAGAAAGCAGGGAATAATTAAGAACCTGAGGTAAATTCCAGCAGCAGCTGCAGAGTTGGGGTGGCAACAACCCAGGAAAAGTCAACAGCCATGGAAAAAAAAACCAGGTGAAATGAAACAACTGCCGTCTAGAAGCATAGTTGTGGTTAGGATTATTTTTTAAAATATTTTTTATTTAAAAATATATTAAAATAATATTATTTTTATTTTTAACTTGGTGATTTAGGATTCTAGCCGGGTTTTAAATAAAAAAACTTGGGTTTATAATTAATTTGGTTAAACTTGAGCTATTTATTGGATTAATTCGAAACCGAGTGATTTATTATAATTTGGATGAGATTTAATTTTTTTCTTATATATTTTTTTTTATTTTTTAATAAAATTAAAAAATATAATTCTAATTTAAGAAAACTTAGCCTCACGTATTTTTTTTTAATAACTTATACCAACATAAATTATTTGCTAACTTTTTTACGTGAGATAATTATATATAGTTTCCATCTACATGGATTGTTTATTAACTTTTTAATATGGGATAACTATCCTACACTTTACATTTCTTGTTTTATAGTCTGTATTCATTTTTTTTATACGAGATAACTATGCTAAATTTATTTTTTTTAGTTTATATCTACATGGATTATTTCTTAAATTTTCGATATAGAATAAGTATTCTCTTTTTTATATATATATTTTACATTTATATGGATTTTATTTTAACTTTTGAACATGAAATATCTATATTACACTTCATATTTTTTTTTATAATCTATATTTACATGTATTGTTTCAAAACTTCTATGTGTAGTTTATTAAAACTTTAAATATATATTTTTTTATTTTTACATGTCTAAGCCGATCCAGTAACCGAGTCAATCATATACTGAGTTTAATAACTATTACTTTATCAACACTGCATATGATAGCGGGAATAAGAGAACAGCAAGTGTCAGTAGGTAAAGACATCGCACAGGCGAGAGGGGCAGTAGGTAAAGATGTTGTTTTACATTGCGGTTGCGGTTAATAAAAAAGCAAGCCCGAGATGTTTGGTTATTTTCAACTACACTTTTTATTTAACATGGCCCCACCAAAAACTGAGGCTGGGCCTCAGTTTTTGGGAAAGCAAGTAACACCTGCTTTTCACTCCATGCCAACACTTTTCACGGACACTTTTTTTCTTGTAAAAAAACTTTCCTTGCCTGAGCTTAAGCTCTGTTCCCTTCCCCTCTGTTACTGATCTGGACGAGATTAATGAAGATTGACGAAGATTGATGCCAGAGATAGTGTTCCATCTTGTTCCCCTCTGTCCCTTCTCCTGTCAAACGAAAGATTTTAACACAACATTTTCCCAACCCGAGCTCGTCTCCTCTGTTCCCTTCCCCTATGTTCCTTTGATTTGGACGAAGATTGACGCCAGAGACAGTGTTCGTCATTGTTCCCTGCTGTCCCTTTTGTTGTGAAGCGAAGATCAGGTCACCTTCACTGAAATCATTTGTGCCGAGCAGTCTCCATTGTTTCGGTTTGCAGGAAGTCTCCATTGTTTCGGTTTGCAGGAAGTTTCGGTTTGTAGGAAGCACAACAGTGCTGGGATCTTGTTTCTGAAATCTTGATTTTTTAATGGAAATTGTCTGTTGAAGAAATTATGTAGTTGCCATTTTGGGTTTTGAGTACTGATTTGGAGATTTTGTATCCAATTTATAGATCAATTTTGTTTTTTATTTATCTCCTGTGGGGCTCTTTTTGTTGTTAATCTGCCATTCAAACTTCTTGTGTTTTCCTTACACCTTGTGGATCAGTTTTCTTGGTAGTGTTGGCGGATTTCAAGATTTCGGTAAACTATCTTCTTGTGTGTAGTTTTATCTGTTGGTGATCTTGATTTCTTGAGAGAATTGTGCTTTACGTTTCGGGGAAGCAAGATGATAAGTTTTTTTTTTCCGAGTATGATTGCAATTTTAATTTTATTTTAGATAATTTTTTATTTGATATTATACCTCGTTTAGCTAATCAAGGATTATAATAGCGTGTTTATGTATGAATTTTGTTTATATATGAATTTTGTATGAGATGGAATTGTAAATAATTTGATGGGATAATAAAAAATATTTTATATAAAGTATTATTTATTTTATGACGTAATAGGGGTAATTAATTCTACAATATTTAAATTTAAAACCATCAATATTAATATATATATTTTTTAAATTATTTTATAATCTCAATTTCAAAAGCATCCTTAACCAAACACATTAAACTACTTTTTTTTCAACCTCAATTTCAACCACAGTTTTAACCAAACATCTATTTTTTCAAACCAACATCAACTAAAAGTACTTTTTAAAAAACAACTTTTTTCAAACCACAATTACAATAGTTACCGCAATACCAAACACACTCAAAGATTGCTGACCAGACAAAACTTTGATAACCAAGCCTCTAAGGATGAAATAATAAGAGCAAAAAAAAAAAGACTGAAGACAACATCGGCAACAACTCGAGGGACCAAAGCATAAAAAACCCTTTTTAACAGTTTCATGAGCAGCCAAAGTTTTTAAATCCGGCCCGGTGGCTGGCCCGGTCCAAAGCCCGGGTTCCGGGTTTTGGCCGGGTCAATTACTATTTTTTTAAAAAATTCAAAACGGCGTCGTTTTAGTATAAAAAAACAAAAACAAAAGTCAACGGGTTGCAACCGAGTTTTTAACCGGGTTTTGCCGGTCACTGAGTCAACCCGCCTGATCAGCCAGGTCATACCGGGTCATGGTTTATGCTATTTTTTCATCAATCTGGCCCGATTCCAGCTCTAGATCTGCCGGGTCCCGGGTCGCTGTGAGCAACCACTTGAGTGAGGATAACGGCTTTAGTTTATTTTTGTGATTGTAATTTGTAATACTAAAATATTATATGATTTTCTTGTGGATAGATTTGTGCATAAATTAGGATGGAATTATGTCTCAAATAATTCTAGACTTGATTTGATTACATGACTGAAACTTCATGAAAAGTATTAATTTAATATTTTTTTTTATTGATGAACTGATTAGTCAAATATTTATTTAAAGCCTCAAATCTTGACCGTTGATTTTTTGGTATTTTTTTCATTTTGATATTTAAATTTTATTTTCAAAGGTTTTTTTATTTTCTTTTTTTAATTTATTTACATTAATCTTTTCTTTTTAATTTTTTTCTTAACAATTTACATTGCTTTGGGATTCTCTAATTAATCCCTACATTTATTTTTCTTATACAAATTTATGGTATTGTTTTTGTTATATTCCAAGTAATACACATCATTAAAATTATGATAATATTTTTATACAACTCTAGATATATTATTATTAAACATTAGAATAATACCGCATATATATACATATAAGTAGTTATTTCTTTTTATTATTATTATTATTATTAGAGTGTCAAAGTGCATAAAATAATGAGAAAAATAAAAATAAATTGAACCTTCATCATAATAATAAAATTTTAGTGTTTGAAAATCTATCAATCTATGATGTGTAGTTTTCAAAATTTCTATAGTAATAGAATATCAAAAGAAAAATATACACTGAAATTTACTTCCAAAGAAAATACCTTTCAAAATTTATATATATATATAAAAATCCGACTATAGGGTCCACGTCATTCCAACCGAAGGACCAGTGAACGGTCTAGTCAGTGACAGTTCCCTGAATGGGGAGATCCTAGCCCTCCAGTTCGTAGACCTCTATTACCTGATGAAAGAGAAGCAAAGAGAAAAATCCTCGTGGTTTTTGGCTTTGCTAGAATAGTGTTGCAGGAGACCTTTCCGGAGCTAATTCAGGGGAGACAAACATGAAGTGAACGCTCTGCAACATCTTTAGATAAAGCGAAAACCAAATGTTTTGTGTTACATTTCACCAATGGTTAGCTTTCAGGGTTTTGTCCAATTCCAGGCAAAACAGCTCGAATATTTCCATTCCCAGCCATTAACAAAAATACACCTATCGGTCCTTGTTTCGGTTCCAAAAGGTACAAGACAAGACTTCGAAGGTGAATATTGTCCATGCATCCTGTTTTCCATGGAATCGTATCCACTAAACAAAGCTTGTTACACCGAGCACCATGGCAGATAGCATCTTGATATCAGCAAGTTTACACATCTGTTTCTTCCAAGTAACCAACCAGCTCATGTCTCCTAACATAGAAGAAAATGTTTGGTATTCTTGTGTTTTGTCTTGGCCGCTGTCCTGTGCTAGTTTTTTTCTTTAAAAAAAACACAAAAACATGAGATGCAATTGTCTGACTTGACTTCCAAGGTTAGTTTAACCTAGTTCTTTACGAAGAAGCTGGCTCATCATAAAAGTGCATATAAGCACTTAAATACTAGATTGATCCAGATGCTGAAAATAGTTCACTCTACTTCAGTTTTTGGACCACATTTATTTTCGAGACCACATTATAATACAAACATTTGCAAGCAATTTTTGTTAAGAAAATGCTTGGAAGATCGATGGTCCATGATACAAATTTGTTCCAGTAGATCTTCAATTCAAACTTGATAACCATCATTTAATAGCAGGCCAAAATTATGTCAATAAAGTAAAAATAGCAGGTCAAAATTAAGTTTGAAATACACAAATAAGACAATCATATTGCTCTAACTTGCAACCCTCCTGTCACGTCTAAAAATAGTCGTACCTTCCAAATACGATCTCCTCTAGTCTAGGTAATGACAAGTAGGCAACATAATGCCCCTCTTTACCAACTTATAAGATCAGATGCCAGTCTAAATCATAGTCAGAAGGCCACAAATAAGCATAATTAGCCAGCTATCATTAACAAAAGATACTGATGATGCATGCTGCTTCTTCTTTTCTTCATTAAGTTAGCTTTATTCTAAATTGAGTCAAACAAAATCCATAAATCAACTCAAAAACTAGAGTAAGTAGTGTTAAATCAACTCAAAAACTAGAGTAAGTAGCGTTGGTGCGACATTAGTATTTCCTTACCAATCAATCATCAAAATTTTCCTCATTACCTTCCACTTACAGCTAAGTGCCTTGAATATTCAATGGTTATCACCATATATAAACCCAATAACTACCGCAATAATTTAAGGAGATTGCAGTCAATTGCTTCAACACCATTGTAGAAAACTTAAATTTTTGCTAAGCCACATTAATCCATTTAAAAATGAGGATCAAAGACATAAAATTCGAACAAAAGAAGGGGGGAGTTTCAAACATATAATCCATTATTATCAATGCACATAGATCAAATCTGCCTCTAAATAGCTAATCTTCTTTAAAATGGTTGCAACAATTATAGAGCTTACCCACTGGAACTACCAAAATATTCTAATCACTAAAGGTCCATCGTCAAAACATATGGAATACCAAGAGTTTATTTTTTCGGTTCCTAGTAGCCTAGTACACAAATCAAAGGAGCCAAAGAAAAAGGCACCAGATTGAATGCAAGGGAACATCGGAGTACAGTCGACCTATGGAACACACATGTGAGCTGACAAAGGTAGAAAAAACCCTCATGCTTAAAACGATATAATTAAGCAGTTGATGAACAGAGTGAGCGTAAAAACATCCCATGTCATTAATTATGACGGGGCATTACATTGGAGGACTTAATTTGAATCTCCAAACATTCTAAAATATGATTAAAAGGATCTTATGCAACCAAGAAGATGGTGATAAACTCGTACTTCAGTAACCCTTCACTTGTTAAAGAAGGAAATAAAACCAGAGAGCAGACAAAACAAAGCAATTGAAAAGGTACACAAACACCTCATTTTCCACTGACAAAGGAGACAGAAATGTTTTAAGCAAAAGGGACCAACTACAATAGCACGTCAACTCTCCCCTTGAAGCTTCTGTTTAACAATTAAAATGGTCTCCTTGAACAGTGATCAAAGAACCTCTTGCAATGACAAAGGATGAAAGGAACAGGTAAAATTCACAGAAACAAGTGAATAATAATTTCACAGGGCTGAGAATTAGTAAATGCAACAAGAACTAAAACCAAACCATAACATGAACCAAAAAACCCAATTAGACATATCATTCACAGATATAAAAGAATGTGCAATAGATAGATATTGTCACCGCAGTCCTCCCAGTTTCCGTACTTCCTAGCATTGTTTACAGTCATGCATGTTAGCTGAAAACCCGTGGCGAAAGGATTCACTCTAATTTGAATTATAAACCGTGTAGATAAAGTTACCACATGAGGAAAAAAAGAAAGTGAAGAAAATGCCGAATCATGAATTTACCCATCCATTTACAGAGAAACCTCTAGGACCCGACCCAAATTGAGAAAACATTCCTCTAATCAACCTTGAATGCTGTTATCCATCAACCAATCTTTTGCATACAACAAAGAATCAATCCAATAAACCCCCTTCCAAAAAATCCATTGCGTAAACTTGAAACTGTTAGAAAGAAATTAAGAAGAGCAAGCTTCATATCGATCATTAATCTTCAAAAGCTGCCTTCTTTTGTAAGCCAAGAACCCAACAACACCAATCTGCAAGATTGCGGCAATGCCCACAAACAGTAACCCAATCTTTTTCCCACTATTCATCTGGTGATTCTTCGATGGTGGTGGTGGATGACTTCTCCTTTTCATTACGTTTCCAGTAGACCTATCCCTTGGTGGCGGGGGTGGCGGCTGCAGTTTCTTTCTCGGCGGAGGTGGAGGTGATTTTGATGGAGGTGGAGGTGGAGGTGGAGGTCGAGATGGAGGAGGAGGTGGTGGTGGTGGTGATGGAGGAGGTGGTGATGGAGGCGGTGGTGATGGAGGCGGCGGTGATGGAGGCGGCGGCGGAGACAACGGCGGCGAGGGTGGTGAAGGACCGTTCTGTGATTGTGATTCAACAAGAAGCGCACAAAAGGTGAATATAAGCCCCAAAATCAGAGAGATGGAGGTGGTTGATGATTTCGTGTCCATGAATCAAGAAACTCAAAAGGAAATTAATGGAGGGTAGGAATAGACGATTGAAAGGGGTTTCAGCATCTGGGTTTGGACCCAAATTCTCGAATCTTGTTAAAACTCCAGAATTTGGGCTGGTTCAAAATTTGGAATCAGAGGTTTAGGTTTCGATCATTTTGAATCTGAAGGGATTTGTTTAAAAGTAAATGCTTTGACGATAAAATCAAAGAAAAGGGCTGTCCTTGATTCCTTCTAGGGTAAATGCATTGGAGGGAATCATGGGTAAAATGTAAAAGAAGAGATAATTTGGGTGATTGATTGCTTAGAAAAAAGAATCCTAAAATAGAGGCTTTAGCTGTTACGTTAAAAAAACCAAGACAGGGGAGGAAGGGAGAGGGAGGAGTTTCCCATTCTGTGGGTGGGCAAGTGCATGACCTGTAAGGTCAAAGAGAAACCAACGAGTTTTTTTTTCCACGGAGGGTAAAAAAAAAAAAAAAAAAAAACCCATAAAATAGCAAAGTTCAAAATTTAATTTCTAAAATAGCATTGTCTGATGCGGTGGCAAGTCACATGTGCGACCCTCACAGATGCGCAGGTATGACTTCCGTGATCCCAAAATTGTAGTAACATGAATATTTAAAAAAAAATAAAAAAACCTTTTAACTTTCTAAAAAAAATAATAAACTTAAAAAATCATATTCAACATAATTTAGAGTAAATTTAAAACAAATGACATAACAATGTCATCTCAAATCAATCCATAACCTAGCACGATTCAATTTATAATTAAGAGAAAAAAACTCAATTAATTTATTATATCAATTCTTGTATCAATCAATTAATTTAATATAATAAATCATCTAATAGGTAATCTAATATTAAAAACCTAAGAGTAAAGGGTTTGTTTTTTTTTTTTTTTTAGTCTCAAGTTCGAGTCATGTGGTTGCTAATATAATGATCACTAGAGGCTTACATGGTTGTTAACTTCAAGGCCCGTGGAATTAGTTAAGGTATATACAAACTGATTTGAACACCCATGTTAATAAAAAAAAATTAATTTAATATAATAAATTATCTCATGAACAATCACGTATTATAAGAACCATGAACATGTCATGCAAGAAAAACAACCTTGTTCTTCTTTGCTGCAATGACAGATGAATAGCCTCATCTTGTTAGAATAATGTTTAGGAACGCAGTAGAAATTGTATTTTTTAAAATTT
>Ga0325411_1003648_pt1 | contig 17370 bp, 9 predicted proteins | sample PopdelMetagenome_13_FD_206181 | JGI IMG/M metagenome (GOLD analysis project Ga0325411, IMG submission 206181) | Populus deltoides microbial communities from Bellville, Georgia, United States - Xylem-PdIQD-R4 | ecosystem: Host-associated > Plants > Phyllosphere > Stem > Wood/Secondary xylem...
AATATCGAACACGCACTTAATAATTATATTAAATCCACATTAACCATCATCTAAAATCTCATTTATTGTGATAATTTTAAGAGTTCATAAATAAATTAAAATAAATAAATTCACTGAATTGTAAAAAAAATTAAAATACAAATATTGAATATGTTATTATTTTAGTGTTTGTATTGAAAAATCCGAATTAGATTTTTCATGTTTCAAGTAACGAATTGGTCATGTTTATGGAAACAAGGTCATTGATTTGAAAATCGGTAACTAGTTTTTTTTTTTCATAAAGTAAAATAATTGTAACCATCTATTAACTGTAGAAATGAAATCTCATTATTTATTTTTTTAAGATTTTATTTGTTTTTATGTTTTAAAAGATTTTTAAAAAATTAAATATTTTTTATTTTTTTATTTATTTCAAATTATTTTTTTATATTTTCATATCGTTTTAATATATTAATATCAAAAATAATTTTTAAAAAATAAAAAATATTATTTTAATATATTTTAAAATAAAAAATATTTTAAAAAATAAATCCTACTATTTTCTCCAACGCTACTAAAACTATGGGCTAAAAACTTTAAACGAGCGACGTTTTATATTGCAATTTGCAAGCATTAAATTTAAGTATCAAAGCCAAAACTTGACACCTTCAAGATAAGCATGCTAGAAAATAATTGGGAAAAAAAAAAAAAGACAGCACACAAGGAGGAAAGTGATCCTTGGAGTTGGAATTTCGAGATAGTTCTGGATAAACTCACGGCCAGTTGACCGAGGCCAGGCACGTCCAAAACAGGGAACGCCACTTGAAAATTTCTCACCCAACGCGTATTGTCTTTTCTGTCTCCAGTTTGACAATATGCTTAATGCTTTGCCAGCTCTTTGTCATTATTGCAGCACCGGACATTCATTTTGTATGGACAACTCGGTTTCGGCTCAATTAGTCCAATAACTCTCATCTCTCCTGTGCAATTGCCCCCTGACCAAACCCCTTCACTTTCACATAGAAGATAGAACCACTTTTTTCTACTTTCCCAGGCTCCTTCCTCGATTGACATTGCAAGCCTGTGTCCAGTCCTAAAATACTATATACATATGCCAGCTATAACTATTCTTTAATCAACTAGCTACCCATGAAAGCAACTATATAAGGGACCCGAGCTCAAAGTTCCAACATCACACAACACATTTAGCTCTCTCTTGATAAATCTCTTGCTAGCTGCTGGTATATATAATATACATCTCCTGATTGTTTGCTTGGAAAAAGATAAGATGTCGTTCGTTTGTTCGAGAAAGCTTTCTTCAATGCTTTTGTTTACTCTGTTATTTGCCTGTCTGATGGGAGCCTCCAAGGGTGGCAATTTCTTCCAAGATTTTGACATCACCTGGGGCGATCAACGTGCTAAGATACTAAACGGTGGCCAACTTCTCACACTCTCTCTCGACAAGGCTTCTGGTTCTGGCTTCCAATCCAAGAATGAGTACTTATTTGGCCGAATCGACATGCAAATCAAGTTAGTAGCAGGCAACTCGGCTGGTACTGTCACTGCATACTATGTAAGCCTCGATCCTTATCCTCGATTGAATTTCTTCTCTAGCTCGTAAATTTGCGGTTTCTCATATTTTTCTTACTTGTGCAGCTATCTTCTCAAGGGTCGACTCACGATGAGATTGACTTTGAGTTTTTGGGCAATGCAACCGGAGAGCCATATATTCTCCATACCAATGTGTTCTCCCAGGGAAAAGGCAACAGAGAACAACAATTCTATCTCTGGTTTGATCCCACTAAGGCTTTCCACACCTACTCCATTGTGTGGAACCAACAACGCATTATGTAAGTAAAAAATGCTCAAATTTCAATACTTCTGTATCGTCACAAGCCGAATTTCAAATGCTAAACTTGAAATATGTTGCGCTTTCATTGCAGTTTCTTAGTGGACAACATCCCAATAAGAGTGTTCCATAATCTGGAATCAATCGGTGTGCCATTCCCGAATAAGCAAGCCATGAGAATACATTCAAGTCTCTGGAATGCTGATGATTGGGCAACAAGAGGGGGGCTTGTAAAGACTGACTGGACACAAGCTCCTTTCACTGCTTCTTACAGAAATTTCAAAGCCAATGCTTGTATTTGGTCATCTGCATCACCTTGTACCTCCACCTCTCCCAATTCTGTGCAAGACAATGCCTGGCAAGTTCAAGCACTTGATGCCCCGGGGCGCAACAGACTTCGATGGGTGCAACAAAAGTACATGATTTACAACTACTGCACTGACTTGAAACGGTTCCCTCAGGGTCTCCCACCTGAATGCAAGCGATCGAGATTTCTTTGAAGAAATTAACTACACGTTAATAAGTTTGTCATGTATTATGAAAGTTCTTTATTCTTTATGCAAATTAAAATAAATGAATGTAATATGAAATAAATCAGTTCTAATTCTTTATTCGTTTACAAATAAAATGTAACATCAAATGAATCGAATTCAATTTTTTAATTATCCTCTACTCCTACGATTATTGCAACTCGTCCTCCATCTTTTACAATGTGCATGAAGAAATTTTCTCAAGTTGGAAGTTTATGGTGCAACCCGTTATAGATTAACTTTACATTTACGGTATGATTGATAGTAATGAATGATTTTTGTCAATCTATACATGGCCGGCCTGTATTAATGGCGGCATTTCAACTTCTAATTGCATGCATCGTGTATATCCCAGGTGATGTTTTTGGTAAAAGTAGAACCTGTTGCTAAGAGCTGAAGATCAACTTAATAATTGGGTGTCAAACAATCAATTATACCAAATGATTATTGTCGTATATATATCCGTTCTAATCACTCAAGTAAAGATGAGTTATTTCCAGTTCTGAAAGAAATCCACTCTCTCCATCAGCATAAACTATCCTTATTACTCGAAAAACTACTTGGCTTTCGGTTCCTCTCTAGCTCATAGATCGACTGATTTAAACCTTAAAATAGTATATTGTGCTTTGCACTCGATTTCCCTTAATTGTATATTCCAAAAGTTTTTACCAAAAAAATCACATTGAAATTTTCAGAGTTCCACCTTTTGAATAGAACTCACTATACGTGTTCGTTTTATTTGTTATTTTCAAATCTCACATGCCAATATAGCCAGGCTTAAAGTTCAGTTATTTTTGTCGAAGTGAATGAGTATTTAACTTTGCTTCCATGCATGTTAATTAATCCTCGTGATTTAATAAAATAAAATAATTTTTTTTTAATTTCGAAAACTATTGTTAATTAATTTTTTTGGTCCTAATTATTTTATTAATAAATTGATTCTTCAATAAATTTCAGTTTGTGTATTATCTTACTTTGTCTTCTTCTTTTCTATTTTAAAAAGTAGAAAAAATAAAAAGAGCATTGGATGAGATAGAAAATTTTATTAAGAAAGAGTTTATTTGAATATATATATATATATATATATATATATATATATATATATATATTAAATTAAGGATGGTCAAGAACAGAAAAAGAGCTATTTAATTAAATTTGATGCCACAAGAACTATTATATTACTCCTTAGCTTTGCAGTGTTTCCTTGCCACTTAATTTTAATTTTTTCCACCATAACTATTTGATTACAAATTGATTGAGCAGGCAACCTCGGTGGTGTTAAGATAAGACTCAATGACATGGAATTAAAGTTAAGCATGTTTGATGATGTTACAAAATCAAATGAATAAAGTTTTTTTTTAATTGAATTATAAGTTAGTTAAATTAATATTACTTTAAATAACTATTTTCTTAAAAATAAAGGGAAATGTCTTTTGATAAATACCTCTGAATACCTAAAAAAAATCTTATTTTGAAGGATTTGAGGCCCCTCAAATAAAAAATTTAGAAATCTTAATAAATATATTAGAGAATATTAAATTATAAGAATAAGGTTCTTGTTATGTTGAATATTGATGTGTTTTTTAATGTAAAATATTGAACATTTTACCTGAATAATAAATTTAAAATATTAAATTTTTTATTTTGATAACATTAATAAGAAATAAAAATCTTTTACACGTTTATTTTATTAATGAAAAAAAATATTGTTTATACATACATTAATAAGCGAAAAAATAATTGTGCTTGAAACACTTATTAGGCTCATAAACTTTAAGGTTATATTATTGAGCTCAAAATCAAGACAAGTCCATGGAGGCCCGGCTCATGCTCGAGCCAGCAGGGTGCCGGGCACTTGCCCAACACCTGGGCTTGAGTGCTCCCCTCGAGCTCAAAGAGCACTCGACATGGGCGATGACTAATCTTTTAACCCATTGTAAGCTTTCTATTAAATATTAAAAAAATATATCTATAAATCTAAGTTAGATCAAAGCTACATCAGAAATCTTCCAGGCAATTTTAAAATACATGTTTCTAAATATTGGGCAAAGACCCACGAGAACCAAGTTAAACCAAGGCAGGTCAAAAACGGGAAGACTCTTTCATCCTTCGTATCGCGCATATGTAGATAAGGAAAACCACCCAGCGCCTACTGTGTCGTCTGTCTCCGGTTATAAAGTCGACGCTTTGAGCAAGCACCAGGCTCTATCTGAAGTTGTCAACTGATTTAGTCATACAGCTGGGATTTAGTTATTTTATATGGTCAACTTGCATGGTTTTGGCTTCCATCAGTTCAAGACAAGCTTTCTGCTATTTCAAATGTTTCGCTGAAACAAAAGGCACACACGATTTTCTGCCTTCCTGGGTTTCTTCCTCTCTCCCTCTCATTAATTTGCAAGCCTGTCACCAGTAAAAAAAGAATCCAAATATGTCAGCTCTCTCTGTAGAATTTTTATATCAACCAGGACAGGTTATTGCCTCAAAAGGACCTATATAAAGGAACCAAGCTGCAGTGCTTCTAACATCAGTGAACACAATTCTAGCTCTCTCCTCATCCTTACTACACATCTCCCTATCTTGGAAAAGCAAAGATGTCATTCTCTTGTCCCAGTAAGCTTTCATCAATGCTTCTGTTAGTTTCGTTACTTGGTTTTCTAATAGGATCCTCAAAAGGTGGCAATTTCTTCCAAGATTTTGACATCACCTGGGGCGATCAACGTGCTAAGATACTAAACGGTGGCCAACTTTTCACACTATCTCTTGACACTGCTTCTGGTTCTGGCTTCCAATCCAAGAATGAATACTTATTTGGCCGAATCGACATGCAAATCAAGCTAATACCAGGCAACTCGGCTGGTACTGTCACTACATACTATGTAAGTCTTGGTCCTTATCCTCAAATTGAATTTCTTCTTTGACTCATAAATTTGAGGTTTCTCATATTTTTCTTACTTGTGCAGCTATCGTCTCAGGGACCGACCCACGATGAGATCGACTTTGAGTTTTTGGGCAATGCAACTGGAGAGCCATATGTTCTCCATACCAATGTGTTCTCCCAGGGGAAAGGAGACAGAGAACAACAATTCTATCTCTGGTTTGATCCCAGTAAGGCTTTTCACACCTACTCCATTGTGTGGAACAAACAACTCATTATGTAAGTAAAAAATGCTCTCAAATTTCAGTACTCCTGTATCACCATACAGTTCCCGAATTCCTAATGCTAATTTGCAATTTGTTGCGTTTTCATTGCAGTTTCTTAGTGGACAACATCCCAATAAGAGTGTTCCAAAACCTGGAATCAATTGGTGTGGCATTCCCGAACAAGCAAGCCATGAGGATATATTCAAGTCTTTGGAATGCTGATGACTGGGCAACAAGAGGGGGGCTTATAAAGACTGATTGGACACAAGCTCCTTTCATTGCTTCTTACAGAAATTTCAAAGCCAATGCTTGTGTTTGGTCACCTGGATCACCTTGTACCTCCACCTCTCCCAATTCTGTGCAAGACAATGCCTGGCAAGTTCAAGCACTTGATGCCCCGGGGCGCAACAGACTTCGATGGGTGCAGCAGAAGTACATGATTTACAACTACTGCACTGACTTGAAACGGTTCCCTCAGGGTCTCCCACCTGAATGCAAGTGATCAAGATGCCTTCGAAGAAACTAGACATTAAGCATCCATTAATTGGTTCATTTTTTAGCAAGTTTGTCCTAAATGATTAGAACATGAAATTCTCAATTTGTTTCTAAGAATATAAATAATGTAATGTGAAATAACTCAATTTCTTAATTCATGTTAAGTTACTTTCTGTTCTACTTTCTTTACAAACCTTACAACCCATCTATATCACCTTGGCAATAAAAATTAAACATTCGATCAACACATCCCCAAATGAGCATTTTGATGAAATCTTAAGTGTACATCAGACGTAATCATGTTATTAAAGTTGGTCTAATACAGGCCATATTTCATCTTAAATGCCTTGAAACTCCATTCCGACTGCCAATCCTCTATCTTTTCAGTACTATGTTAGAAAGGAAAGGTTATTTTGTAAGAGCTGGGAAGTGCTTCTAGTAAGAAGACAGTTTTGTGTTTTCTCACTCGCACTTACGATCACCTAACAAGAGATATTTATTATCTTGATACATAATCTTCAATTAACACTCATACATCAAGTACATGAGTTGCTACATTCAAAATAAATTACAGGACCATATCAAGCACCGGTCAATCTCTATGGTTAGCAAAGACGTCCCTCGTAACCTTGTATTTCTTTGGCTTGCAATTACAGCAACATGGATCCTAAAATAGATATATAAATTAGTCATCACATGACGAAAAACAAATCAACCCATTTTGAATTAGAGCTTCCTAAACAAAGGAGGGAAGATACCCCAGGTGTCCTCGTTACACCGTTGTGTTACTAATAAAAATTATTTTTTAGATATTTTTTTATTTTTTAAAATTTAATTTTTGCATCAACATATTAAAATTATCTAAAAACATCAAATTAAATTTTAAAAAAATAACAAAACAGTGATTCAATCCAACGGAAACCTAAATCCACTTTGACGGAAATGTCTATCTATTCTATGCAAACATTTTGGTTGAAGGTATTCATCTGGTTAATTTGGATAAAGTTGCGGAAAGCAGGAAGCATGGTGGCTTGGGCATTAGAACGGCTAGACATCAAAATATTGCTCTGTTGGGTAAATTAAGTTGACATGTCATTTCGGGCTCTAGTAGTTTATGGAGCTCGGTTTCGAAACAGAAATACCTTGGCCCTAATGACTTAAGATACCATACTCCTCAATCCTCTTCTTACATTTGGAAATCTATTGATAATGGTTTCAATAAATTGAAAGATGGGTTTATTTGCTCGAACTTCCATACGCCCTTTCTGGTAACGTTGTGGTTCTAACATCTCCTCAAGGTTATAAAAAAGAGAGAACAAAATTCAGATCAACAACTCTCCGAGAATTCAACCAAGAATTAGGCCATCGTTTTTCTTCTTCGTCTTGAAATCCTAGTCAGGGTGGTCCGAGTAAATACGCATCCCATGTAAGCCCGGCCTACATAATCTGTCGATTGCGTCGAAACCCTTTTGGTGTAGCTTTCGGGCTTTGGCCCAATTCAATAAACAAAAACAAGAAATTACCTAAAAAGGAAGCAAAGCGAATGATTGGGCAAGATTAGTGGGTGAATTAAAGCTGTCCCTTTGTAACGTCCGACAAATTTATGGATTAATTTTTTTAATTTTAAAACTCAAATCACATCAAGTTTTGAATGGAATTAACTGATTAGCGGTTACAGTTTTTTTTTTTTTGGTTAAAAAAATTTTATTTTTTATATTAATATATTAAAATTATCTACAATTATTAGAAAAAATTAATTTAAAAAAATCAAATTTTTTAAAAAAATTACTGCATAAAGAAACACATTTTAAATTAGGCTAATACAATTTAACAACTATTTGTCCCAGTTAACTTTTACTTTTACTGAAAGTATAAGTATAATTGAAGTTATTTTTTTACAGTATTTTTTTATAAAAATATATAAAAATAATATTTTTTTATTTTTTAAAATTTATTTTTAATATCAACACATTAAATAATATAAAAATAAGATAAAAATAATTTAAAATCAAAAAATAAATTTAATAAAAAATCGGCTGAACAGAGCTTCTTCAATCATGGCCTTAATTTGGCTCGGCAGCTCAAGCGGAGCTACTTATGAGTTAAGAAAACTAACCGCCTTTCCAATTTCCAAAAGTTGCCAGATGTCAACCGTTTCAGTTCTTAGCTCTCCAATCAACGCAACGCCAAACCAGCTACCATTCTATTCTCTCCCTCTTCCACTACTTCCATAAACACAGCAACCGGTCAAAGACTCTTGAGTCTAAAATTTGTCATTTCCCATCCTCCTCCTCCTACCATTCTACGTCAAGGTACTCATCTTCCCTTTTCTATCATTTCAGGTTTTCCTTTTCTGTGGTCTAAACTTTTTCTTAATTTGTTGTTTTCTTTCACTGATTTTTTAGAAACCATCATAGTGTTTGACTTGTTTCCATCGGTTCTTATTTTCCTTCTTATTTTGTGTTGAAATTATTGACCTGGAATCCCATTTAAATAAACAATTTGTGGTCTTTACTGAAATCCATAACTATTGTGTTCAATGTACGTGTCCTTCCGACAGGAGGAAAAGAAAGAGACGCATTCTTTTTGTCTGTTAAATCACTAGCTTTTAACCAAAATGGAGGAGGCTTCAAATGGGAAGATTGAGGAACGACAGGTAGTTATTGAGGAAGTTGAGGTTGTCGGTTCCGGGGCTAAGCTGGCGAGAGAAGTTGTTATTGATAGTACTTCTGAGCTAGTGAAAGAAAGTCTTGATGAGAGCATTTCGAGTTTGGATGGCAGCAATGGTTCAAAGGAAGAGGCAGAAGCTAAAGAGAAAAATGCTCAAGTGGAGGAAGCAGCGATACTAGAAGTGGTGGAGAAAGAGGTGGTTGATACAGCTGTTGGATCAACCGAGTTTGTTGTATCTGTGGTGGAAAAATTGACTGAAACTATTGAAGCATCAGTGGAGAAATTGGAAAATTCTGATGTGGTTGAAGAAGAAGTGAAAGAAACCAAAGAGAAGGTTTCTGATGTGGTTGATGTTGTATCTGTGTCTTTGAATGAGACTGATGTGATTCCTCCAGCTGTCACAGATCAGACTGATGGGGAATTACCTGAGGTGGTATTGAATGCAACAGATGGGTCGTTTCCTGTTGTAACAGAAGTAGTGTCTGAAAAAGTTGAGGAGAAAGTGTTGCAATCTTATGAAGAAAGCAATGCCGCTCCTCCAGCTTTGACCGATGCAGAGTCAAAGGGTAGCGAGGAAGTGAAGCAGGCTGCTTTGGAGGAAAATATTGGGGAATCATCGATTAATGTTGACAGGGAAACTGTGGAAAATGTCGAATCTACTACTGTAGTTGGAAGCAGTGATGCTTTTCCTGAAACCACAGGAACTACGGTCAGTAACTTTATTGGGATTCAATGTTGAAAGTTTGATTAATCGTCCTGATCTTTAGTATTTTTCACTAATTGGTACTCGTGTTCTGTTTTGAATTTCTTCACAGCCTATTATATCCCTTCGACAGCGTAGCCTGCGCCCATCTTGGAAGAGCTGCTGTGGCCTTTTTGAAGCTCTGCGGCCCTCCGATAGATAAATTAAGGTAACCACACTCCTTGAGCAAAAAACTCCCTTCATTGGTTTTCCGCTTTTAGTATATTGAAAAGTCAGTCAATCATTTCTTTTGTGTCTAGTATGGGTTTGATTATGTTGACTGTGGAATGTGAATGGTTTCTATTAATTATCTTGTTTGCATTTAGATACGCGACTAAAAACTTTGATGCTTGCAGTTCAGTCAGAAACTTATTCTGATTATCTGGGATTTTGTATGAACCGAAACCACTTAGCATTTACTAAAATGTTCGTATTTCCCTATGTTATAAGCTTGTGAATTGATAGACAGGCGTTTATCTTCGACACTTCAAGCTGAACATCTGGCAGAGATTTCAAACCTAGAAGTCGTTTATTGGAAAATGTTGTCACTTAATATGTGTATTTCATCACATCAAGACAAACTTGTCCGATAATCAATGATGTATTGGTCATTGCTTTATGCTTTTACTGAACTTAAGATCTTGAATGAAATTGATCGCCTGAAGTGTAGTATATACAATATCACCTTCTTTAGAAGGTAGAGATTCTGGTTTCTTTAAGTTTGAAAATTGGCCTTAAATGGAACCGGATACAGAGTGAAAAAAACAGGTCCATGTGGTCATCATCAAATAGTTGGGGCTGAAGTTGAATTGAAGTAACAGAAGGTTGATCCATAGAGGCCAGGGACTGATATAAGGTGGAATCTTGCATTCGCTTTTTCAGGAAAACTCACAAACTCATTTTATTAGTTTTATGCTGATAAAGACTGAAGTTCCAATAATACGTTTTCCTGCAACAAAAGAATCCCTCTAGCGAAGTGTTTCTGTGGCATTATTTTTTCTCTCTTCAAGAAGCTTTCCTGAACATTAGTTTCCTGTTGGTCAGGTATATGTCTTTGATTGGTGTAGAACTGTTGTTACTGCTAGATTTAGGACGCTCTTGGTTGGACTGCATCGATCAGATGATTGTGGAAAATCTTTGCCATGTGCTGGGGGCTTTTGCTCCTTTATGTTAGCATGTTTGGATTTTCTGAAACAGTATCATGAAAAGGAAATATTAGAGGGGGATCATTTGAACTTGTTTGCGCGCAAAAGAACTTCAGGGCCCATGACAGGAAATGATGACCAAGTTTTTTGTACGCGCTGTGTTAATAGGATCTTGTGATCCTATTAGCACAGAAAAGAATTTCAGGGTCCATGTCAGGAGAAATAATGTCTAGAATCTTGTTTGAATCTGTCAGTTATGTGATCCCAGAACCTTTGTTCCACTAGAAGTTGGCTAGATTTGGGCTGTCAGTGTGTCTGGACTTTGGATCATAGTGTGATGGTCGTTTATTGGGAATTGTTTAGTCCATTGGCTTTTGGTTAATTGGATGGCTTGATTAGAGTCTAGCCAAGACTCTGTCCCGTCAAGAGTCAGGACCTACCTGCTTTTTGTTGTTTACCTTTGTGACCTGATCTGGTTTGTTTTAACCTCACTCCCTTCGGCGAATCTCTGAGCTTGATGAAGTTATTCTCCTGATATAAATATAAAAGAGCTGCTTTATTATAGTCAGGTAGTTCAATGACACTTCCATTTTCCTAAATTTCTAGTCATATAATTAAGTGGAAAGTTATCTATTAATTACTCGTTGATGTGATGCATAGCAAACACCAATCATGAAGTTTGTATTTGGAAGTGATCCAATGCTTGGACATGAAGTGCTCATTCTCAACAAATTATTTTCTTTCTGTGTTGCAGATAAAGAACATCATCAGAGAACTTCTGTCATGAAAAGGCAACAAATTTTACAACTTGTGCAGTGGTTTCTTTCTTGTGTCGCGAATGGATGAAAACTTGGCAGCTGGCCTCCAGCTCACTGGCAATTGTGTGGTGTGTTTAGCGTCGCCGTCATTTTATTATATTTCTTGTTCTTTAAGGTTTTCTGATTGCACTCGAGTGATTTGTACTTTTGAGTTTGATGGCAAGAATTTTCTTACTTTCGAGTGTTTTTAAAATATGATTTATTCGATGGGAAAGATGTAAATTGAATTATTGATGAAGTGTTTATTCTTACTGTCTTTACATTCGAAACACTTTGGGGGGAGCTCCCACAACTCTTCAACAATCACTTGATCCATCCAACAATTTTTTCTATAATTTCTTTTAGAACTAAAATTAAAAAATGAACAATCTTAACAGCAAGAACAATATTCTCTAAATTACAAAATTGATTTAAACAATATATATATATAGAGCAACTGACATCATTGAAATCAAGTTTTTTTTTTTAACTTGAAATGTTTTCCTCCTGCACAAATAAATAATCGAAAAGGCATCATTTTACACTAGGAAGATGTAACAATTGCACACAGTGAATTGAAAAAAAATGGAATCCGAATCAAGCTTTTCTCCGAATGATGCATGAACTTTTTAAAAAAATTATATTAATTTTAACGTGCTAGAGAAGCCTGCCGTGGTTAGCTTTAGGATTTAAAAATTGGATTGGACTAGTAATCAGGTAGCCCAATACTTCAGCCCAATTTCAATTAAAAGATTAATTGGAAATTCAACGCTTTTCTTTCCAACCAGGATTTCAGGGGGAAAAAAATAATAATATTAATCAAAACTTCCAGCTGCAGGAAAACAATGCCGTTGGAGCACCGCTGCCTGTAGAGAAAGCGGTGCCGCTCCAGCTCAGTCAGTAATTCTCCTAAGAGTGTGTTTGGTATTGCGGTAGCTTTGTGGTTGTGGTTTAAAAAAAATTATTTTATAAAAAGTACTTTTAGTTGTGGTTGGTTTGAAAAAATAGGTGTTTGGTTAAAACTGTGGTTGAAATTGAGGTTAAAGAAAAAGTAGTTTAATGTGTTTGGTTAAGAATGTTTTTGAAATTGAGGTTATAAAATAATTTAAAAAGATATAAATTAATATTGATGGTTTTTAATTTAAATATTGTGGATTTAACTATTGCGGTAACATTATGAAATAAATCATACTTTATATATAAAAAAATTTATTGTTCTATTAAACTATCTACAATTCCATTACGTACAAAATTTATCTGACAAGAACTACAGTTTCTATAATTTTTTAGCGTGTAATAAAATTAGATAAAATATTATCATGTATAAAATTCACTCTAAATTAGTTTTTTTAAAAAAACTTAACACACTAAAAAAAAAAATCCACGCTGTACAAGTGAACAGTGCAAGAAAAGTGCACTGTTCACTATTTTTAACATGAACAGTGCATTTTTCGTGCACTGTTCATGTTAATTGCACTGTTCATTGAACAGTGCAATTACGTGAACAGTGCAAAAAAAACATGTAATTCTTGCTTTGCAAATACAGCGTTTTCAACGCAGAAAACAGGTGGGACCCAGTGAACAGTAAACTGCTTTTTTTTCAACCAAACGGCTGCAACTGCGTTTTAAAAAAAAACACAGCCGCAGCCGCAGAGCCAAACGGACTCTGGTTGCCTACTTTTTTTATCAGGTGTTTGTAAGCGCAATCGTTACCTATATTATGAAGAATTAATTAATCAATGAATACTTTAGATTTCTTGATCAGCAAAATTAAATTCCTTTAGAATTAGGGTGTTTTTGAAGTCGTGTATATAGGGTATTTAGAAATATAGTAGCAATAATTTTTTTTATTTTTTAAAATTATTTTTGATACCAATACTAAAAACATTAAAAAAAAAAATAACCATCCTACACTCTAAGATTAACTGCTTCCGAGCTTTCGATGAACCTTCATGTGGCTCTTCACAGCATTTTAACAAAAAAAAAAAATTGATCTCCAGCAAACTGCATCATTGGTTCTTATGAACAAGAGTCCAATTTGGATGGAATCAATATTAATTGCAGACAGGGAGGTTCGGTTGATAAAATTCTATGACTTTGAAGACCAAGTAGACAACAAGGAGAACAAACAACATAAGCGGCGGGAAACAACACATGATCCCATTGCCAATGTGGAGCCAAGTTTTTCACAATGCAAAACGTGTCAATGCAGGAGTTTCCATCCGTTAAATGCATTGAAACCAGCTCATGAGATACCAAATATTCAGAATAGTTGCGTGAATTTCAACACCAAAGATGTCCTTACTCGGTAAGGTGTAGGAAAACGAGCAAGATTCAACAACACTTCTCATAAGCCCAGCATCATTGTGCTCACTGGGCAAATAGAAGGTGAATTTCTACACATAACTAATGCACCATTCATTTACTGGTCTACACTGCATACTTTTGTAAGTTCCTTGGTGGGAACCATGATAGTGTTGCAGTGAAACACGCTAGAGGAAATGAAAGGTTCCTACCTCACTGAACATAACAAAAAAGCCAAATCCAGAAGATAAGAGTCACTTTCGGTTAGTGGGAATTCTACGGAATTATCATATGACCTCATTATCAGAAGGCATCAACCAAAACGGATGGCTATGAAGCAGGGAGACGAGCAGAGTACTGAATATCACATGGGTGTATGCCTTGCAAAACCAACAACCCATAGGGTTCAATAAAAAAAAAAAAACAATTGACACAAAGAAACAGCAAATAGCAACCACGGTTAAGAAAAAAACATCATTCCAAATCCGGAGATCATAGTCAATCTAAATGCGGGTGTTCCAAATCTGGAGATCATAATAAATCTTAATAGAAGTTGGGAATTCAGAGACTAGCAATCATACAATGATTGTACATGGAATCAGAGTTGCCAGAAACAAGGGAGCAACAAGCATAAACAATCAAGTCACTGCTTCAGAGGTCCTATAACGAGCATGTGCTCACTAGAGGAACTCGTAAAAACTAAAAAAAAATACAAGTTCAAGAGTGTACTAGACTTGTCACAAAAAAAGGCCTCAAATAACATGATCTTCCAATCACATTGGCCATTCAATAGCACAAAAAAGGTAACATGCAAAAATGCGAAAGATGAAGGAGAATGCTACATGTGTGCAGTATACCTTACGTAAGTTCAAAATTGAATGGTAAAAAAGCAATCACTAATGAGCAATCTCAATCATGTCTAATATCTTCGATTAGACATCATTTTTAATTAGTAAATCCTCTATAATTTGTCAAATAACTCAGCATTATTAACAAAATTTTGAAAGCAAACATTTGAACTTCAAAACATGCCAGTTATTAATATAATCAAAATCCATGATAAGGCTAAAAAAACAAAGCCAAGCAAAAAGATATCCATCCAACAAAACTGAAACATTTCTTTTGGTGATCAATGGCCCTAACCTCCGAATCACCGCCGCCTCCAATAGCAAACATAAACCACAGCAGCTGCAACAGCAACAGCACCCACTGACCCTATGGCCACCACGGGTGACTGCACCTTAAACCCCTTCTCCCTACTATCAATCTCGATCCCATTAATAACCTCCCTAGCCCTCTCCTTCAATCCACCAATCACTTTTTCCGCCTCTTTGGCCTCCTTTTGTAACCCCACCATCTTCCCTTCCATTTCCTTTACCTTCTCTTCCGATTCCCTCAACTTCTTCTCCAACCTCTCCTTCTCCACCACTAGACTCTCCAACTCCTTAATTCTCTTTTTACAGTCAATAATCTCTTTATCTTTCTCAGTCACTTTTTCTCTCATATCCTCCTCAAGCCTCACTTTCTTACTCTTCTCCTCAATCTCCTTGACCTCCAAAACACCAATTTTTCTCTCCAGTTCCCTCACTTTCTTCTCCGCCTCCGATTTCTCCTTCTTCACCTCTTCAATTTTCACTTCCTTCTCACTCACCTCCCTCTTCAACTCAGCAACCTCCTTATTCGCCTCATCTCCTTCACTCATCGCCGAAATCAAGTCATGTTGAAGCCTAGAAACATTTGTTTCCAGCTCTGCAGCTCTCCCCGCTATTGATTCAAGCGCTCTCTGGGTCTCCTCCGATTGCTCAACTTCCCTCTCCAACTCCGCAACCCTCAGCTTCAGACTTGACTCCTCTGATTTCATCGATTCAAACTTGGCCGTCAGTTTTTCGACCTGACATTTGATTTCTTCGTTCTCATCGGCTAGTGACTTCTTCTCGGTCTCCAAAGACGCAATCTTTTGCTTAAGCTCTGTCTCCCTTTCGCCTTGATCAAGATCGTAGAAATTATCTACAGCCACCTGATTCTCTTCGACACCGTTGGTCATTCCCATCTCATCTGCCATTGCTTAACCCTAAAATAACACAAATATCAACAATTAAATAAAAAACAAAATCAGAGAGGAAAAGTTATATACTGTTGCAATTGTAACTACACATTCATACAGAAATAGAGATGAAAGCACTGTTTGGTTGCTGAGAGAGGGTTGAATTGAATGTTAATTCCTCTAAAATTTTGAGATTCTAAAAATAAATCAGAGAATTTTTGTTAGTTTGAAAGAATAGCAGGAAATCGGAGAGAATTTTCTTACAAAATTATTATTATTTCTTGAAAGTTACAGAAAATGGATTTTTTCAAGGACAGTGAGGGATGGGGCAAGGAAAAAAAAAACAAGAAGAAGAAGACCTTTACTTTTGAAATCTAAAAATGGGAAAAATTCGATTCGTGCATTAGGGTTTCTGTTGTTCCGATTCCTTCTCGTCTTTTTATTTTTGTAATCACGGTCTGCGAGAAATGGACGGCTGAGGATGGTTGTGAGGAGCAAGTGATTAAAGGTATTGGGCCCACCTCATGATTGGGTCATTTGGACCGTTGAACCTGACATTTTCCAGTTCGGCTGGAAACATAATAGGTTGGACGGGTTTAGACGGACCGGCCCATTACGACCCCATCTGACCATATCCAATAGGGTTTCGAGGGTTTGTGGTAATTTTCCTCTCCATAAACCTTAATTTTAGGAAACTAAAATGCCTATTTCAACTGGGAGTTCTTATTAACCACTTTGTGTGTGATTTCTTGTATTTTCAAAGATTTCAAAAGATTCTAAATTATATATTCATGGATTTAAAATATATATTAAAAATATATTTATTTACATATAGATAACTAACAAGATGATTATTCATGCTTTGTTGTGGGTTAGATAAATTTTTTTAATATAAATAATATCTAGGTTGTTATCAGCGTGTTTTCAAGTAAAAAATAATTTAAATCATATATGGATGCTCAATTCAGTCAACTTGATATATCTAAATATAACATAAATGATTGGTAAAAACATAATTCGACTAAAAAAATTTCAAGACGACATTGTTTTAAAAAAATATTATGACGAAGACATAATTGACCAACCTGTATCAAACTATGTTAACCTATCAAATTCATGAATCGAATCATGAAATCAGGATAACTTATATAAAGTAAATTAAACAAATTATAAAATTCAATTCCCAATCATCTAACGTTGAATGATGAAATTGAAAAAAAAACAGAAAACAAACAACTTGAATCAATCCGAGTTAACCTATTAAATTCGCAACTTGGGTCATATGATTGAGATAACCTCATAAAAAAGCAAATTGAAATAGATTATGCAATTCAATTCTTAATCAATCAAGTGTTGAAGAGTGAAATTGAAAGAAACAATAAAAAAAGATAAAAAGATGACATGACGCAACCCAGGTTAGCCCGGAATTTTTAAACTCGGACCGGTGGTCGACTCGACCCAAGGCCCAGGTTTTGAGTTTTGACCAGGTCGTGCGGGTCAATTCTGATATTTTTTAAAAAATCAAAACAATGTCGTTTTAATTAAAAAAAGTCAATGGGTTGCAACCGGGTTTTTGACCGGGTCACAGGGTCAACCTGCCTGGTCACCTCAGGTTTTGACATTTTCTATTTTTTCTTAAACCAAACCCGGTTCCAGCCTCGAGTCGGCCAGATG